>ERZ780034.16-NODE-16-length-64978-cov-6.4701_pt1 | contig 64978 bp, 50 predicted proteins | sample MGYA00511855_ERZ780034 | MGnify/ENA primary metagenome ERZ780034 (study PRJEB29588, sample SAMEA2148024) | human gut metagenome | biome: human gut; feature: human-associated habitat; material: faeces | place: Denmark | collected 2008/2010 ...
GGAAAAATTGAGATTTTAATGTCTGGTTATCCATTTTTTCATCCTTTTAGGGGATGAACGGATATAAGATTGTGCTTTTAAAGGCTATTTTTATGCTTTATAGGCTACCGGAAAGTGAACGGGTATGCTCCGGAATATGTACATCTGCATATTGTTCTTTTTTACCATGTTACAAATATAAAGAATCTTGTCTTTGATGGACAAATCTTTACGCTAAATTGACATAGGGTTTGCTAATAAGTTCTAATACTGAGTGATATGGACAAATGAATGAGCCTTTTTTCCAAACCAGAAGGTTTATAGAAGACTACTTTTACTTCAAAATCTCTAATTAAACGAACTATGAAGGTAAAAAGTATTCTCGTAATCGGTTTGTGCTGTGCTACATTATTTTCATGCCAGCAAAACCGACAGACACAACAAGGTGGCGGTGATTATCCGCTTCTGACATTGAAACCGGAAGACAGGCAGCTTTCCGTGAAATATTCTGCCGTAATAGAAGGAAAACAGGATGTAGAAGTACGTCCACAAGTTTCGGGTACCATTACACAGGTATTAGTAGAAGAAGGTGCTCCTGTACATAAAGGGCAGGTCTTGTTTGTGATTGATCAAGTTCCTTATAAAGCTGCTCTACAGAAAGCACAGGCAACTGTTGCTACAGCTGAAGCCAATGAAGCAATTGCCAAGCAGACATTGGATGGAAAACTGTCACTCTATGAGGATAAAGTAATTTCTGATTTTGAACTGCGAACAGCACAGAACGAATATAAAAGTGCTCAGGCTGCTTTGTTACAGGCTCAGGCAGAACTGACAGACGCACGGAACAATCTGTCATATACTGAAGTAAAAAGTCCGGTAGACGGATATGCCGGTATGACTTCTTATCGTATAGGTGCTCTGGTCAGTGCGTCTATGACTGAACCTCTGATTCGGGTTTCCGATAATTCAGAGATGTATGCTTATTTTTCTTTAACTGAAAAACAGGTACTTACTCTGACAGCACAATACGGTTCACTAGATCAGGCTCTTGCTTCTTTTCCTGAAGTTTCACTGGAACTGAACGATGGAAGTACCTATACCCAAAAAGGGAAAGTCGATGTTATTAGTGGTATTATCGACAAGACAACAGGAACAGTCAGTATGAGGGCTGTGTTTAAGAATCCTGATAAACGGTTGATGAGCGGCGGATCTGCAAATATCATCGTGCCGTATGAACGGACACAGTGTATTGTTATTCCTCAAGGAGGAACATATGAAATTCAAAATCGCATCTTTGCTTATAAAGTAGTGGATGGAAAGGCCGTTTCTACTCCTATCGAGGTATTTGAAATCAATGACGGTGCAGAATATATTGTCGAAAAAGGATTACAGGCGGGTGAGGTTATTGTATCCGAAGGAGCCGGATTACTGAAAGAGGGTACTGTAGTCAGTACTTCCCATAACAACGCACCACAAACCGATAAAAAGGAGGAATAATCATGAAACTGCAGCATTTTATTGACCGGCCGATTCTGTCTATTGTAATTTCGGTCGTTATTCTGGTGGCAGGACTTATTGGACTTTATGCCCTGTCAGTGGAACAGTATCCTGACATTGCACCACCTACTATCCGTGTGTCTACTACTTATAGTGGTGCTAATGCTGAGGCGGTACAGAAAAGTGTTATTGTACCGTTGGAAGAAGCTATTAATGGTGTAGAAAATATGACTTACATGACTTCCACAGCCAGTAATACAGGTAGTGCTGAAATTACGGTTTATTTCAAGCAAGGAAGTGATCCGGATATGGCTGCTGTAAATGTGCAGAATAAGGTTTCTACAGCTACTTCCCTGTTACCGGCCGAAGTGACCAAAGTGGGGGTCACTACTATGAAGCGTCAAAGTAGTATGTTGAAAATTTTTGGTCTTTATAGTCCGAATGGTACTTACGATAGAAACTTCCTGACCAATTACCTTAGTATTAATATTAAACCTCAGATACAACGTATATCAGGAGTCGGTGAGGTAAATGTTATGGGCGGTGATTATGCCATGCGTATCTGGTTGAAGCCTGATGTTATGGCACAATATGAGTTAGAACCCAGTGATATAGAAGCTGCCTTATCCAGTCAGAACATCGAGGCCTCTACTGGTTCTATCGGTGAAGATTCCAAGAATGTATATCAATATACTTTGAAGTATCGTGGTAGATTGGAGAAAGAACAGGAGTTCGAAGAAATTGTTATTCGGGCTTATGATGACGGACGGGTTCTGAAACTGAAGGATATAGCTACAGTGGAACTGGGAGCGCAAAGTTATTCTTATACAGGAACAGTAAACGGAGCTCCGGGAACAACCTGTATGATTAATCAGACGGCTGGAACCAATGCGAACGAAATCATTACAGAAATAGACAAATACCTGGATGAATTGAAAGAGACTCTACCGGAGGATATGGAAATCGTAGAGTTGATGAGTACCAAGAACTTTCTTGATGCTTCTATCGATGAAGTAATCAAGACTTTGTTGGAAGCTATTGTATTGGTAGTACTTGTAGTGTATGTTTTCTTACAGAATCCTCGTTCTACCCTTATTCCTACCATCAGTATCTTTGTTTCCCTTATTGGTACCTTTGCGGCTCTTTACGTTGCAGGTTTTAGCATTAACCTGTTGACTCTTTTTGCTTTGGTATTAGCTATCGGTACCATTGTAGATGATGCCATTATCGTAGTGGAAGCTGTTCAAGTGCGTTTTGACGAAGGTTATCAATCGCCTTATAAGGCTTCTATAGATGCCATGACAGGTATTTCATCTGCGATTGTTACCTCTACATTGGTATTTATGGCGGTATTTGTTCCTGTTTCATTCATGGGTGGAACATCAGGTGTATTCTATACTCAATTCGGTATAACCATGGCGGTTGCTGTCGGTATTTCTGCCATCAATGCCTTGACCCTTTCACCTGCTCTTTGTGCTTTGATTCTGCGTCCTAATGAAATTCTGGTGGATGGTAAAAAAACAGAGTTTTCTACCCGATTCCGTTTAGCTTTCGATTCAGCTTTCAAACGTATTGTTTTGAAATACAAAAGTGGTGCAAAATTCTTTATCAAACGGAAATGGCTTGCCTGGACTGCATTTGCTTTTTCTGTTGGTTTACTTTTCTATTTTATGGGTACTACCAAGACCAGTCTCGTACCATCGGAAGATACCGGTTCTATCTTTATCAGCTTGGATTCTCCGGCCGGAAGTACTTTGGCGGAAACAGAAAGTATCATGAATAAAGTAGAAAAAGAATTATTGGAAATTCCACAAGTTGATAATTTTACTAAAGTAGCCGGTTTCGGTATGGGGTCAGGTAGTGGTGCTTCACATGGTATGTTTATTGTTAAGCTGAAACATTGGGACGAGCGACAAGGAAAAGAAAACAGCGTAGAAGCTATATCCAATGAAATTTATCGACGTACATCTTATATCAAGAACTGTAATTTGTTCGTTTTCTCACCTCCGATGATTTCTGGTTATGGAACGGGTAATAGTTTCGAACTTTACTTGCAGGACCGTTCCGGAAAAGGTATCGATGAACTCAGTAAGGTGACTACTAATTTTCTGGAAGAATTGAACAAGCGGCCTGAAGTACAGATAGCTTATACATCTTTCAGTGCGAATTTTCCTCAATATCAAGTGGATGTAGACGAAGCACAGTGTCAGCGTGCAGGTACTACAACCGAAGCCGTTCTATCTGTGCTTTCAGGCTATTACGGAAGTATCTACGCTTCCAATTTTAACCGCTTTACCAAGCTGTACCGTGTCATCATCCAGGCTCCGTCGGATGATCGGAAAAGTATGCAATCGCTCGACAATATTTTTGTAAAGACTTCCGGTGGCATGGCTCCGGTCAGTCAGTTTGTAAAGCTGACCAAAACATATGGAGCAGAATCACTGACTCGGTTCAACATGTTCTCTTCCATCAATATTCAAGGGATGCCGGCTGGTGGATACAGTTCTGGTGATGTTATCAATGCTGTGAAGGAAGTGGCTTCACAAACCTTGCCGACTGGTTATGGTTATGAGTTTTCTGGTATGACGCGTGAGGAAGAACAGATGGCTAATTCGCACGATACAGTTATCATTTATGGTGTATGTATATTGTTTATTTACTTGATTCTTTGTGCATTGTATGAAAGTCTATTCATACCGATGGCAGTTATTCTTTCTGTTCCGTTCGGATTGATGGGAAGTTTCCTTTTTGCCAGGTTATGGGGTATTGAAAACAATATCTATTTGCAGACTGGACTTATTATGCTGATTGGATTATTGTCGAAGACAGCTATTCTGTTGACTGAATACGCTACAGAACGGCGTAAAGAAGGTATGTCACTCACCCAAGCCGCTATTTCTGCAGCCGGTGTTCGTCTTCGTCCGATTCTGATGACTGCATTGACCATGATATTCGGTTTGCTCCCACTAATGTTCGCTTCGGGTGTAGGAGCTAACGGAAATACTTCACTTGGTGTGGGTGCTGTAGGAGGTATGATTATTGGAACCATTGCTCTACTGTTTGTTACACCTGCTTTTTTCATAACTTTCCAATACATTGAGGAACGGGTAATGGGTAAACGAAAAGAAGACAGAAAATTATGAGAAGAATAACCAATCTATTAATTATATGTATGAATGTGGTACTGCTTAGCAGTTGCCACATCTACCGGAATTACCAACGTCCGGAAAACCTACCGACCGACAGTCTGTTTCGTGAAGAGAACAACTTTCAGGGAACTGACAGTTTATCGTTAGGTGATCTTCCTTGGCAGGAAATATTTAAAGATCCGTTGTTGCAGAATTACATCAATTATGGTCTTGAACATAACACTGATATGCAGACTGCATTCCTACGGGTAGATCAAGCTAAGGCACAACTGAGGGAAGCGCGGCTTTCTTTCCTGCCTTCACTGACGCTTTCTCCACAAGGTACGCTGACCAGTACTGCTGGGAGCAAAACAGTGAAAACTTACGAACTTCCTATACAGGCTAGTTGGGAGGTCGATCTTTTCGGTAATCTTCGGAATGCCAAGAAAGGTACTCAAGCTACCTTATTGCAGCAACAGGCTTATCAACAGGCTGTTCGTTCAGAGTTGATTGCAAGTATAGCCAATACTTACTATTCTCTGTTGATGCTGGATGAACAGATAAATATCAGTTTGGCTACTTTGGAAGTCTGGAAAGAGCAGGTGCGGACCATGGAGGCACGGATGAAAGTGGGTGAAGAGACAGAAAATGCCATAACACAAGCTCGAGCCAGCCTGTATGAATTGGAAGCTACTCATAATGATTTGATCCGCCAACAACGGGAAACAGAAAATTCTCTTTGTACTTTGTTGGGAATGACTTCGCGTAGCTTAGAACGAAATAGTCTGAGTGAACAACAATTTCCGGAAACATTCAGTATTGGCGTTCCTTTGCGTCTGCTGTCTCGACGTCCGGATATTGTACAAGCTGAAATGACATTGGCCAATGCTTATTACACGACTAATCAGGCACGTTCTGCATTTTATCCGAGTCTGACTTTAAGTGGAAGTGCCGGATGGACAAATTCTCTTGGTCAAGCAGTGACCAATCCTGGAGATTGGATTCTTTCAGCTGTTGCATCACTTACACAACCTATTTTCAATCGCGGAAAGCTGATTTCCAATCTTCGGGTATCCAAAGATGAGGAACAAATAGCCTTGCTGAATTACAGACAGGCTCTATTGGATGCTGGGCAAGAAGTGAACGATGCTCTCTATGCTACCGAATCAATTCGAAGAAGTCTGGACAGTCATCAGAAACAATGTAAAGAACTGGAACGTACCGTGCAGACATCCGAAGCTTTATATCGTACAGGTAACGCTACTTATCTGGAACTGCTTACAGCCCGACAGTCCTTGTTGAATGCACAGTTGAATGTGGTTTCAGATAGCTTTACTCAGTGTCAGGCAGTCATTAACCTGTACCAGGCATTGGGTGGAGGATCTGAATGATTTGACGCATAGACTTCATGCAGGAGGACATAAGAAGAAAATCATGTTTTTGTGTTCTCCTGTTTAAAGGACCGATTCTCTTATTTTATTAAAAGACTTATTTTCTAATAATTTTAATATATGAAACGATTAGCATTATTGATTTTGGTCCTGCTAACGTTTGTGGCAGGCCAAGCGCAAACCACAGAAAAGAGAATTTATACACAAGCTGAGCAAAAAGCTGCTCAAGAGCGGGAAGAGCAGAAAAAGATGGAAGAAATACAGGATTCCATCCATTATGTTGAAGCTGTGAACAGTTTGGAAAAACTGGATTTTGTAGTAGAAGCAGACAAGTTGATTTTCAAGCATGGTGAGACGGCTTATGTTACTTCGAACACCAATTTTATTTCACTTTCAGATGATCAGGCTGTCGTTCAGATTGCTCCGTTCAATAATGGAGGTCCGAATGGTGTGGGAGGTATTACTTTGGAAGGAAGAGCTTCAAACATTAAAATACAGACGGATAAGAAAGGAAATATTACTTTTTCTATGAATGTTATGGGAACTGGTATCTCTGCCAGTATATCCATATCATTACTGAAAGGCAGTCACCGGGCAACGGTAACTGTTAATCCGAATTTCAGTTCAAATAGGATAACCCTTAGTGGTTACCTGATACCTAAAGCATATTCTACAGTATTTCAGGGGACTTCATTCTAATTCCTTATATAATTTGTGCAAAGGTCAGTTTCCACCCGATAAGCAGAGATTGTTACTACGAAGGAACTGACCTTTTTTTAGTTGAATACCTGTCAGATATGTATATTATGTAGCTCCAATAGCTCAGAAAACTCCAACTGATTTTCTGAAGTGTTCTGTTTTTAGACTGAGATGGAATAATTTGCAGAAAGTTACAATGCCATCGAGGTAGTTGTAATAACTGTTATTCCTATAAATACAGAGCAGTATTTACAACCGATTATTACTCAATGTTTTACAAGTAATAAGTCGGAAATATGATCGTTGTTTTTAATGGTACATTCTAAAGGGTGAAGATTTAACGCTTTTATTAATTCTTAACTTACTTTGGGTAACAATCTGGGCAGTTTCTTCTTTTTCAATGCAATTTGTATCCGATATTCCACTTCTTGTTTTAGTTCGTTGTTTATGCCGATAGCAAAGTTAGCATATTTTGCTTACATTATTAATACATAAAGGTAAAGTAGTTCCGGGCATCGAGTGGAGAAGCAAGGTGGAATATCTGCTGTTTTTTTGAAGAGTAAAAGAAAAGGGAGAATCGTTCGGTACATTACCGTCAGGTTCTCCTTTAAATTCTATTGAATATAATGTGTTTACTGTTTCTCTGTAAATGGAATAGCTTCCAAATACATATCCTTTAAGTTGATAATCACTTTGGAGAACTTTTCCAGTGCATTTAAGCCGATCACACCGTCTTCTGCGCCATCGGAAAAAGAGGTTGTCTTCAGTTGTCTAGTATGCAAATCAATACCTGTATTCACATTGACTGAATCAATCATTGTTGTGCCATTTCCTATACGAATTTTCATATGCGGCAACTTATAAGTGCGAGTAATTGATACTCCCCCAATTCCTGCCATACGGAGTGAATCGGGTACACCGGCTGAATCCACTTCTTTTTTGTGACGGTTGTACCAGGTAGGCTGCATATAAGTGTAGTAACAGCCTGTATCAAAATGGAAATAGACATGATTCCCGGTTTCGTCGGTCGTTTTTAACTGTAATCCTTCTGTATCAGTACGTAAAAGGTTGCTTTTAGCAAACGGATTCCGGGTTGGTATAGCCGGGACAACAAGTTCTCGGTGTGCAAAGTCCAACAGAATCTCTTGCATACAAAACATGACAGGAAGTCCGATAACAGGGGGAAGCTGAAATTTTTCATTATATTTATCGGCTTCTTCATGGCCTGTTTGGGTATCAATTACAGCAAAAGGCACATTCAGCCAAGTCAACCCGCCGATACGCAACGTGTCTGCAATGGCATAGCCACCTTCTTTCAGGCCTCCAACACCTGCCACTGTAATGTCAGTATCCAAAGAACGCAATCCATATTCCTTTGCCAATTTGGGAGTTATCAGGTTTCCGCCGGCTCCTGTATCAAACAGAAAATGCCCTTCTTTTCCATTGATGCTTCCATCCATTTCAATGGAGTGTTGCCCATCATTATCATCAATAACCATCGGAATATGGTATTCATCCGATTCATGAAGTGGTTGATAAAAAGAACCGCATGCTGCCAGAGCACGATACTGCTGTGCTTGAGCTTTATATGGTTCAGTTAGGGTGCTATCAGTTCTCATTGCGGTCAGTTGGTCATAGAGATTCTGAAGAAGATCGGCTGCATCATTGTAATGCCCGATTCTTGCCAGATTAGTACTTAACAGAATAACCATACTCATGGTTTGATCTCCCAACTCTTGTTGATGATTGTTCAGCAAATCAGCAAGTACGGTACATGCCGAGTCCGGTCGGTTAAAATAATGATGCGCCATGGCAGTAGCTAATTGCCGTAAAAATGGCGATATGGAATCGGCAGGAGCTGTTTTCAACTCATGTTCCAATTCAAACCAATTACTTTCATTGATAAGCTGTCCGATTCGTACATCGGCATTCTGAGCCTGGATGTTTATTGAAACAATCAAGCATGAAGCAAGTAACAATTTTTTTAACATAAGATTGTAATATGATTTAATGTTTTTGTATATTTTGTTCATTTCCTGTTAAATTCCAGTTCTTTCTCAATTTCTAATCGTAAGCAGGCTACCTCGGGAGTCTTTAGGCAAGGCTTATACTAATTCATAATCGGAAATTCCGATAGGCTTCTGAATATCACGCAAGGCATATTCTGCCTTGATACGGTCTTTACTCTTGCAAAGATAGTCCGGTTGTCCCCCTCTCGGCAAAAAATATCATCTACAGCAGAGCAGTAGAAATTCAGTTTGCCGATATATCCGGCATAAGCTCTGTATTTTTCAATTTGATTACTAGGTAGTTGCGCAGGGAGTCGTTATACATTAATATGTCAATATCATTACTGTCCACTAAAAATCGCAAATAGTTCTTTGAAATAATTGAATTACAGTTTGTTAGAAGAGATTTTATTGCGCAACGATTTGAAATCATAACTTTGCAGCCTTTTATGTTAGGCTGTATATGAATAAAGACAAATACGTTTTCGCCCAAATGGTTGAGTTTTTGAATAACTACAAGTTTCTCCGTATCGTAAAGAAGTATGATGGCAATAAGTATGTTAAGCATTTTACTTGCTGGAATCAACTTCTTACTTTGATGTTCGGACAATTGTGCAACCGTGAAAGTCTTCGTGATCTGATTGTAGCACTGAATGTACATCAAGAGAAATGCTACCATCTTGGAGTTGGGAAACATGTCACTCGGAGCAACCTTGCAAAAGCAAATGAGGACCGGGACTACCGTATCTTTGAGGACTTCGCATTCCATATGATAAGCGAAGCCAGAAAGAAAAGAGTAAATGACATATTCAAACTAAACGGAAATATATATGCCTTCGATTCTACCACAATTGACTTGTGCCTAAAATTGTTCCCTTGGGCTAACTTTCGTACATATAATGGAGGTATCAAAATCCACACTTTATATGATGTCGAAACTCAAGTTCCTGCCTTTATTCATATAACCGAAGCAAAGATAAACGATGTCAGGGCTATGGACGTAATACCTTATGAATCTGGCTCATTCTATGTTTTCGACCGTGCATATAACGATTATCATCGTCTTTACAAGATACATATGATGGATTCGTTCTTTGTTGTACGGGCTAAGACAAACATAAAGGCAAGAGTACTCAAATGGAAACGACGTTTACCCAAGAATATATTGTCAGACAGTGAAATTGAACTTACCGGTTTCTATACCCAAAAATCATATCCTGAAACGATTCGTTTGGTGAGGTTTTGGGATGAAGAAGACGAACGGGAGTTCGTTTATCTGACAAATGCAAAACATATTCCAGCCTTACAGGTTGCGGAACTTTACAAGAATCGTTGGCAAGTGGAACTCAGATCGACATACGAGGTTCTACAAATTCTTGGCATTTCTCTTACGGACAAGACTCCATTAAGAGATCTATTCAGCAAAACTAAATTCAATGATGTCAAAGAACAAAGCGGTCTTGATGGACCAAATTTATTTAGTAATTATAATTTTTAATTCGTCCTCTAATTTTTAGTGGACACTAGTGATTTATTAATTGAAATTAATACTTTTATCGCTATATTTTATTTATTCTTTTATCAAAATCTGATAAAATGTATAATTTTGCAACAAAAAAAAGAGAACGAGCAACATGATGCAGACAAAAAACTGGATGGCACTAGTAGGATTAACTTGTGCCGCATTTATCTTTAACACTTCTGAGTTCATTCCGATAGGACTTTTGACAGATATTGCGAATGACTTCTTGACAACAGAAGCTCAAGCTGGAATGATTATATCGATTTATGCTTTTGTAGTCATGCTACTTTCGTTACCTCTTATGATTGTAGTATCCCGATTTGAGATGAAAAAACTCCTCTCCAGTGTAATTTTTGTGTTTGTAGGATTTCAGCTTCTCTCAGCAGTATCCACAAGTTATTACATGCTGATGTTATCAAGAATAGGTGTGGCGTGTGCTCACGCTATATTCTGGTCTATCGTTTCGCCACTGGCCGTAAGAACTGTGCCGGAGAAATATAAATCGCTTGCATTAAGCATGATTGTAACCGGCACGTCAGTTGCTATGATATTTGGACTACCTATTGGTAGAATCATAGGGCTGCATATTGGATGGCGGATGACATTTCTTTGCATAGGAATATTCGCTTTTGTCCTCATGATTTACCTTATGCTGATACTTCCTAAAGTACCGAGTCGGGGAACTTTCTCATTGCAAAAACTGCCGTTCCTTTTTAGAAAGTCTGTCTTGTTGGATTTTTTTATTATTTCATTTGCTATCGCTACTTCATATTACACCGGATATAGTTACATAGAGCCATTCTTAAAACAGGTTGCAGGACTACAGGATAACTGGATTACAGTCACATTGGTAATATTTGGCGCCATGGGTATATTAGGTAGTCTTGCTTTTTCCAGATTTTATAATAAGAATCCTTACAAGTTCACAGACTTTGTACTTTTGGGTATCTTTGGTTGTCTTATGCTACTTCAAGTTGCTGCATGTTGCTGTTTAACCATTATCCTGTTGTGCGCCTTGTGGGGAATGGTATTTACAGCCTCTAACGTGGTATTGCAGGCTGAAACAATAAACAACTCACCAGTCGAAGCTACAGCAGTATCGATGTCAATATTTTCCGGTATTTTTAATTTAGGAATAGCATGCGGCACTTATATAGGTGGTCAGGTATGTACACACTTTTCTATGTCGGACATAGGCTATGCAGGAGCCGTACTTGCATTTATAACATTTATCTATTGGAACAAGATTATCAAAAAGAAAATGAAAGAAAAGGCAGTTTGTTGTTAGTGATCTTTTAGTTGTTGAATAACATCATCCAGATATTTCTTACCGATTGGAAGTACCTTTTCATCTTTAGTCAGTGTAACTTCAGACCGCGAGAAACGTGAAATGCGGCAACGGGATACTAAGAACGAGCGATGGATTCGGATAAATTCTCCTTGCGGTAATTGTTCTTCAATTGTACGCAGAGGCATTTTGGAGAGCACGGACGTACCATCTGCAAGATGTACCTTGACGTAATTGTCTATGGATTCAATGTACAGAATCGTATCTATAGAAACGGTTACATTCTTATATTCCGACTTTAATATGAATTGACGTGTGGCAGATTCGGATGTGCGGAGCAAATCGTTCATACGTAACCATTGTTCTGCCTTTTGTATGGCGCGGTCGAAACGTTCGTAGAAGTATGGCTTGTGTAGGAAATCCACAGCATTTACTTCAAAGCCATCCAATGCATAGTGTGCGTATGCGGTGGTGAATATCAGGCAGCAAGACGATGGGAGTTGCCGGGCCAGTTCAATGCCGGACGTACCGTTCATCTCAATGTCGAGCAGTACGATGTCGGGCAACCATTCACGGATACGTTGCATTCCCATGCGTGGCTTGCTATATGTTTCCAGCACTATACCTCCACGGCGTTCACAATACCGTTCTATGATATTCAGTGCAATGGGTTCGTCATCTATGGCTATTACTTTCATGCTGTTTCTTCCAGTTTTATTTCAAGTCGGACACGGAATATCCCTTCATTTCCCTGTTCAATGTCTAAACGGTGGCGGTCGGGATACAATAATTCAAGCCTGCGACGGCAGTTCTTTATACCCATTCGTCCGGAACTTTTCACTTCACGGTCGAATGTAGAGTTCGTTACTTCAAAATATAGTTTATCAGCCTGTTGGCTAAGCCGGATATGTATAAAGCAAGGATCGTTGGAAGATATTCCGTATTTAAACGCATTTTCCACGAATGTGATAAACATCATAGGAGGAATAGGAATTTCTCCCCTCTCCACATCGTGTGTAAAACGGACGTCTGCCAGTTCATTCAATCGTAGTTTCTGAAGAGCTATGTATTGTCCGATATAATCCACTTCTTCTGCCAGAGGAATAAATTCCCGGTTGGCATTGTTGTACATATACTTGGTCAGGTTGATAAAACGTTCGAGAGTTGCCTCTGTCTTATCAGACTGAGTAATAAGCAATCCGTAGAGCGTGTTGAGCGTATTGAAGAGGAAATGCGGATTTATCTGTGCTTTATAGAGTGCGAGCTCCGCTCTGTTACGTTCATATTCCATTTCTGCCCGCGCCAGTTTTTGTCTGTATACTTCTTTTAGCATTCCTACAGCAAAACAAAAAATGACAACCAGAATGTAATGTAGCCATATCGCCTGTTGGTTCTGTCTGATTCCCCAATTGGGATACGGAGAAATCTCACGTTGTTGCTGATGGACGTGGTAAAGTGGTGATGTTATTTCGTAGGCTGAAAAAAAGAAGGTGACAGACAGCGAGAGTAGCACCGTTATCAGTGCTACTACACGCTTTTTGCCTTTCAGAAACAGCCTGGGAATAATGAAGTATTTGTATAAAAAATAGGTAACATACAACCATCCGACAAACGAACAGAAAAATAAAGGATATGTGCCCCACCATCTTTCTACCGGGAATGCGTATATTACCAATGGCAATAGGATGAAGCAGAATGCCAGATCGATGTAAAGTGTTGCATTTTTCATCAGACTTTCATTTTTATAAACTGTTTTTTCCTTGAAAAAGGGATGCTTATTATTTATGTTGCTCAAACAGCCAATCCTGCACACCTTCTATGCCGTATGCCACGAACCATGTGGCGCGATGATTGCCACCTGTAAGATGGGTAAACAGCAGATGGTTGCCTTCAGCACGCATTTTGTTTGCATCCTCGGAGAGTTGTTCCTTTGGCAACGTCATATCCCATGTCGCTTCTGTTACCTTGCTCCCCTGACTACGCCACAATTCTACGGCTTGTCCTTGTAATGAATTGGACGAAGTATCGCCTTCGCATGAAATGATCCAGATGTTCTGTTTGTCCAACGGTCCCATTAGGGAAGGATTCCATTTTCCTGCTACAAGTAGTGCACCGGCAAACAGATCCGGCTCTTTTAACATCAACACAATGGATGACATGCATCCCATTGACTGGCCTGTGGTATAAATGCGTTTCGGGTCAATGGAATATTTAGTCTGGAGCTCTTTTAATAAAGCAATGGTAGCATCAAGGTGGTGGCTGTAGTTCCAGTTATCATCTACCGTAATGACCGGATACTCTGGGGCAACAACGATGCACTTATGACGTGCTTGTGCTTCCGGCTCTGCCCACGAAGTCGCACCGTTCCCCTGATAAAGTGTGTGCGTGACGTCTCCGCTGGCCACTCCCGCATCGTGGATGAAGAGTACCAGAGGATATTGTTCAGCCGGATTATAGTCTTCCGGCAAGTATATATTATAAGGTAATACTTGTCCGGTGTACGGACTTATAAATTCTTCTTGTCTGAAATCATCTGCAACGAGGCATTTCTCGGAAGTACTTTCTATCGGTAAGGTGTTTGCCTTGTAGGTTTTTCCTGCACTGGTTTTTATATCGGCGGTTTGCGTTACTACGGCATTACCGGGATATTTGTCATTTCCTCCGGTGCTCCATCCTGCACGTAATCCCGGACCTCCCTGCATGCGATCGCGTTCCTGTTTCTTTTCTTTGTCAGCCTCGGTAGGCATTTGAGGCTGAGCATTCAAATCTACTTCTGCCTTTACTTCAATGATGACATACTGTCCGTCTGCTCCTTGTTGTGCTCGTTCGGGAACATTGTTGGCATATATGCGTGTCACCTCCTTATCTTCTACACGATAACTTTCGGCAGAAAGACTTTTGTTACTAATTGGAGTGTCGTATTGAAGTACAACGGTTTCAACTTTTCTACCGTCTCCTGATACGCGACTTATCGCTGTTACAGACTGCAAGTGTTTGTCACTTATGGAGTTGTTTTGGGCTTGTGCCAAGCCGAGGATTCCTACCAGAACCATTGTGATAATTGTTCTCTTTTTCATAAATGCAAAATATAAAATTCTTGTATCTGTCTCATTGACTGGATAGTGCAAAATTACGCTCTTTTATTTTGAAAACAAAATTCCATTCCATTCGTTCACCACCAAAAATCGGTTGTTGACCCCCGTTCGTATGACAAGACAGATTTCTCTTATGACAGATGGTTATTTTTGTGACAACGAAAACAGAATTAAACCATAGTTGGGACATTATGTATCATAAAACTTTGTTGATTGTTCTTGCAGGTTTGTCGATAGCTTCCTGCAAGAGTAGGACGGTAGAAGAAGAGACGTCCGATTATAAAACTCTGACCGTGAAACTGGAAAACCGTACGTTGATGCAGGGGTATAGTGCCCGATTGGATGGGCAACAAGTGGTTGAGGTTCGTCCGCAGGTAAGTGGGCTTATTACACGTATCTGTATAGATGAAGGGCAAAAAGTACGAAAAGGACAGGTCTTGTTTGTCATTGACCAGGTGCCTTATCAGGCTGCATTGGCCGAGGCTACAGCTAATGTGAAAAGCGCAGAGGCGAATCTGGCTACCGCAAAGCTTAATCTTGAAAGTACTGAAGTGTTACGGGAAAAGAACGTGGTACAGGACTACGACCTCAATACCGCCAGAAACGAATTGGCTATTGCTGAGGCTGCATTGGCGCAGGCACAGGCACAGGAAATGAGTGCCCGTAATAATCTTTCGTATACAGAAGTGAAAAGTCCGGTTGACGGTGTTGCAAGCATGATTGCCTATCGTGTAGGTGCGTTGGTGAGCAGCAGTATCAGTGAACCGCTTGTAACATTATCGGATGATAGTAATGTGTATGCTTATTTCTCGTTGAATGAGAGTCAAATAACATCATTGACAGAACAGTATGGCTCATTGGATGAGTTTATGAAGAGAATGGAGGACGTAGAATTACAGATGGCCGGAGGTAAGATCTATGGCGAAAAGGGGCACATTTCGGCCGTGAGCGGTATTGTCACTACTGGTACAGGAACTGTTGTATTGCGTGCAGATTTTCCTAATGATAGGGGATTGCTGCGTAGTGGAGGCAGTGCAACGGTTATGGTGCCTACTACATTGGTACAGGCCGTTGTTATTCCGCAGAGTGCCACTTACGAATTACAGAACAAGACATTTGTTTATAAAGTGGTGAACGGTAAGGCTCAGTCTGCTCCGGTTACGCTTTATCGCCTGAATAATGGTACGGAATATGTGGTAGAGGAAGGCTTACAGCCGGGCGACGTGATTATAGCCGAAGGTGCAGGACTGGTGAAGGAAGGTGTAAATGTAAATATCAAGCAAGGAAAGGAGTAAGTCATGACTGTCAAAACCTTTATAGACCGCCCGATATTATCGGGTGTAATTTCCGTTGCCATAGTTATCGTAGGACTTATCGGTTTGAGCCAGCTTCCTATAGAACAGTTTCCTGACATTGCTCCGCCAACAGTAAACGTATCTGCTACATATACCGGAGCCAATGCGGAAACAGTGATGAAGAGTGTCATTACCCCGCTGGAAGAGGAGTTGAATGGTGTGGAAAACATGATGTATATGACTTCTACTGCAACCAATACAGGCTCTGCTTCCATCAATGTCTACTTCAAGCAGGGCACAGATCCAGATATGTCGGTAGTGAATGTGCAGAACCGTGTTGCTTCGGCGCAGGGATTGTTACCGGCTGAGGTTACGAAGTCTGGCGTAACCGTACGCAAGCGGCAGAGCAACTCCCTGAAAGCCATCTCGCTTTATTCGCCAGATGATTCTTTTGATGCGAATTTTCTGACAAACTATATGAAAATCAATATAGAACCACGTCTTTCTCGTATTGCCGGCGTGGGCGATGTTAATATCTGGGGAGCCAGCTATTCAATGCGAATCTGGCTTGATCCGCAACGTATGGCCCAGTATGGACTGATGCCCTCTGATATTGAAACGGTATTGAACGAACAGAATGTGGAGTCTCCTACAGGTACACTGGGCGCGGAATCGGCCAATACGTTCCAGTATGTTCTGAAGTATCGGGGGCGTTATGAGGAAGAAGAAGACTTTGGTAATATGGTTATCAAGTCTTTACCCAGTGGTGATGTGTTGCGCTTAAAAGATGTGGCCCGTATAGAGATGGGTGCCGAAAATTATGCTATGCTCAGTGAGACAAACGGACATCCGGGAGCCAACTGTATGACAGCTCAGACTTCCGGTTCGAATGCGAACGAGATTATTAAAGAAATGGATAAAGTAATGGCTGACATATCCGCATCGTTGCCCAAAGGTATGGTATTAGCTGATATAACGAGTACCAAGGATTTTCTGGATGCTTCCATTGCCAATGTGGTGGAGACATTATTTGTGGCTATACTGCTCGTAATATTGGTTGTTTATTTTTTCTTGCATGATTTCCGTGCTACGCTGATTCCCTCGCTGGCTATTGTCGTATCACTCATAGGCACATTTGCTTTCCTTTATATTGTCGGGTTCAGCCTGAATCTATTGACGCTTTTTGCTCTGGTTCTCGTTATCGGTACCGTGGTTGATGACAGTATAGTGGTTGTCGAGGCTGTGCAGGCCCGTTTTGAAGAAGGGTATACATCTGCCTATACAGCTACAGTCGACGCAATGAGCGGCTTGTCTTCTGCATTGATGACAACGACCATCGTATTTATGGCTGTATTTATTCCAGTGAGTTTTATGGGCGGAACCACTGGTACTTTCTATACACAATTTGGTTTGACAATGGCAGTAGCTGTAGCTATTTCACTGCTTAATGCCATGACATTAAGCCCAGCACTTTGTGCGCTTATCATGCGTCCTCGTGCCAATGTGGTCCAAGGTGAACAGTTGGGATTTTCAGACCGTTTTCACTATGCCTTTGATACTTCTTTCCGACATCTGCAGCAGAAATATATGACTGGCGTATCATTCCTTTTTCATCATAAGAAACTTGCTGTAGGCAGCATAGCTATAGCTGTCATTGCACTTCTGGTGTTAATGAGCACTACAAAGACCGGACTCGTACCACAGGAAGATATGGGAACCATCAACATCAATGTACAGACTGCACCCGGTACCAATCTGGAAGAAACGGGGCGTGTAATGGACGAGGTGGAGAGAGTTATACGGGATATACCACAGATTAAGATCTATTCTCGTGTAACGGGAAAAGACGCCGTTCATAACCAGTCGGCATCTGCCGGTTCGTTCACTATCCGTTTGAAAAATTGGAGCGAGCGTAAGAAAAAAGGTGACGACGTGAATTCTGTAATGAATGAAATCTATCACCGTACGGATAGTATCAAGGCTGCCACAATCCGCGTTTCTACCAGTCCGATGATTTCAGGTTACGGAATGAGCAATGGGTTCGATCTCTATGTTCAGGATAAAAGAGGGGGCAGTATAGATGATCTCCTGCAATATACCAACAATTTTATTGAAGCCATGAATAAGCGTCCGGAAATCTCTCGCGCTTATACGACCTTCGATACCAAATATCCACAATATCTGGTAGAAGTGGATGCAGCCTTATGCAAGCGTAATGACATATCACCGGCAGATGTACTCAGCACGTTGGCTGGATATGTGGGAGGAAGTTATTCCAGCAACCTGAACCGCTTCACAAAACTTTATCGTGTCATGGTGCAGGCTGCTCCGGAATATCGTCTCGATACGGAAGCTTTGAATAATATTTTTGTACGTAATGGCAGCGGGGAGATGTCACCGATAGCTCAATATCTTACGCTTACAAGAGTGTATGGTTCCGAGAGCTTGTCGCGATTCAATCTTTTTTCTGCCATCAGTGTTTCCGGTACACCGGCTGACGGATACAGTTCAGGTCAGGCTCTGAAAGCAATTGAGGAAGTTGCCAATACAACGCTGCCTGAAGGGTATGGCTATGAGTTTGGAGGAATGTCACGTGAGGAGGCTTCGACAGGCAATACCACAACATTGGTATTTATTGTTTGCATTGTTTTTATCTACCTTATTTTATGTGCCCTCTATGAAAGCCTGATGATTCCGTTTGCTGTTATTTTGTCTGTTCCGTTCGGGCTTATGGGAAGTTTCCTTTTCGCTAAATTCTGGGGGTTGGAAAACAATATCTATATGCAGACAGGGCTTATCATGCTTATAGGTTTGCTGGCCAAGACTGCCATCCTGCTGACAGAATATGCTTCCGATCGCCGCCGTCAAGGTATGAATATCGCTGCTGCTGCCATGTGGGCAGCCAAAGCACGTTTACGTCCTATTCTGATGACTTCCATGACAATGATTTTTGGCATGTTACCACTGATGTTTGCACACGGGGTAGGTGCTAACGGTAATATTTCTGTTGGCGTGAGCACTGTAGGCGGCATGTTGTTCGGGACGATTGGGTTACTTTTTGTGGTTCCATCATTGTTCATTATCTTCCAATATATACAGGAGTATTTCCAACCGAAGAAAAAAATAAACAGAATAAAATAGAGACAATATGAAGCACATACGTTATTACTTGTTTTTATTTCTCGCTGCTTCCATTCTGAATGGATGCGGACTGTATACCCGTTATTCGCGGCCAAAATTGGATATCTGTACGGACAGTCTTTATCGGTCAGCGGTGGCGCAGACGGATAGTTCTACAATTGCTTCAAAACCGTGGCGTGAATTATTTACTGATTCATGCTTGCAAACGCTTATAACCATTGGCTTGCAGCGCAATACCGACCTTGATATAGCACGGTTACAAGTAGAAGAGGCACGTGCCGTATTGCAGAATGCCCGCTTGTCCTATCTGCCATCAATCAGCTTGACACCACAGGGAAGTATCAGCCGTTACAACGGTGATACAAAGAATGTCTATGATATTGGGGGAACCGCTTCATGGGAACTGGACATCTTCGGGAATGTGACCAATGCCAAACGTGCAGCTCTTGCCTCTTTCGAACAGAGCCGGGCCTATGTACAAGCGATACAGACACAGCTGGTGGCAACTATTGCCGAAAGCTATTATACACTGTTAATGCTTGACGAACAACTTGATATATCCAATGAAACACTGGCTAACTGGACTGAGACCATTGCTACATTGGAAGCACTCGCACAAGCGGGAAAGTCAAATGATGTAGCTGTCCATCAGGCGCGGGCAAACCGGAGTGCACTTGAGGCTTCTATACAGACCATTCGTAAAAGTATCAGTGAAACAGAAAATGCTCTTTCTGCTTTGCTGAAAGAACCGGCTCATACGATTGAACGAGGAACACTGAGTAGTCAGCATTTTTCTGACGATATTTCGGTGGGGATTCCTCTTCAGCTTTTATCCAATCGTCCCGATGTACGACAGGCGGAAGCAGCACTTGCAGAAGCTTTTTATGCAACCAATTCTGCCCGTGCGGCTTTTTATCCAAGTCTGACACTTTCCGGAACATTTGGTTGGACGAACAACGGTAACGGTGTAACCGTTAATCCAGGTAAATGGCTGTCATCGGCTATAGCTTCGCTTACCGATCCATTGTTTAATAAGGGGACGAATATGGCTAATCTGAAAGTAGCCAAAGCGCGTCAGCCGGAAGCCGTTTTGCAGTTTGAACAATCGTTACTTGATGCGGGAAACGAGGTAAATAATGCTCTTACCGGATGGCAGACTGCCGACAGGCGTATTCGTTTTGATGAGGAGCAAATTGCAGATCTTGAGGCTGCGACGGAAAAAACAAAACTGCTTGTACGTTATACTTCATCTACTTACCTTGAAGTGCTCACCGCTCAACAGTCGTTGCTTGATGCCCGGTTGACATTGGCACAAGATCGTATCGACAAGGTGCAGGCAATCATTTCTCTTTATCATGCACTTGGTGGAGGTGTTGAATAGCGGGCTATATCTTTTTTATTTTGCTGTCTCTTAAAAATTACAGAAAGTAGTTTGTTATTCAAGTTGTCTGTTATGTTTTCCGAAAAACTCAAAAGTTATTGTTTAATATTAAGGCATTTGTGTATGAATAAGTATGAAATAGAAAAAAATGCAGGTCTGATTTGGCATTTGCTAAATACCAAATATTATTGGAGTTATACAGAGTTGAGAGCCGAAAGTCGTTTGTCTGATATGGAACTCGGAGCCGCTATCGGTTGGTTGGCTCATGAAGATAAAATAGAAATAGATATCGGTAAAGAGAACTCTGAACAGAGACTTCATTACCCATACTATAACCTGTTTTTTTGATATATTTTATAAATCAGAGTAAACTGTTGAGTCCAATGCTATTAAATATTATGTATTGGACTCAATATAATTATCATAAAAATATTAGTGTTGCGATAAAAGCCACACCACTGTAGTTAAACGATTAATTTTTAATCAAATATAAGCGTTCATTGATTTTTTGATTTGAAAATGATTTATTAGTCCTGTAGTTTCAACATATCAGGATTATGAATCAGGGTAAGTTTATATTTTCCCAAGTTGTCGAGTATATACCGCGTTATCAGTTTGATAAACTCGTAAAGCAATATCAAGGAGATTGACATACCAAAAATTTCAGCAGTTACAGTCACCTTCTTCATCTCCTTTTCGGACAGTTGACAGGATGTGATTCTCTGAGGGATATTTGTCTATGCCTCGAAGCCCATAACAAGATGCTTTATCATTTGGGCTTTCGTAAGGCCGTGAATCATACCTCATTGTCTCGTGCAAACGAAAGCAGGGATTACCGCATCTTTGAAGGGTTGGGCCTTTATTTGATTGACATGCTCAGACCGATGTACTCAAACATCCAACTGTCTCAAATTACCATTGATAACGAGATATATGCACTTGATTCCACGACCATATCGACCAGTATAAAGCTTGCAACGTGGGCTTTTGGGAAATACAGCAAAGGCGCTGTCAAAATGCATACCCTGTTGGATTTGAGAGGCAGCATATCTGCCAATATCCATATCACGGACGGCAAGTGGCATGACAGCAACGAGCTTGATACATTGACACCGGAGCCTTATGCTTTCTACGTGATGGATAAGGCATATGTTGACTTTAAAGCACTTTTTAGATTTCATCAGGCTCAGGCATTTTGGGTATCACGTCCAAAAGAGAACATGAAATTCGATATTATCGAGCAGATGGATATTTCCGATGTCAAGTCTGGCATACTGGAAGACTCCCGTATAAGAGTAACAGGATATAATTCAAGCAAGCTGTATCCCGAAGACATGAGATTTGTCCGCGTTTATGACCCTGACAATGACACTATTGTGGACTTTATATCCAACAACTTTGAAGTCAGCGCCTTGGAAATATCCAACTTGTACCGCCATCGATGGGATATAGAGGTATTCTTCAAGTGGATTAAATAGAACATTACCGTAAAGACTCTGTGGGAATATTCGGAAAATGCTGTCAAAATCCATCTTTGGACTGCCATCATATCGTATCTGACAGCGGCAAGAATAAAGGTTGACTGCAACAGCCCATATTCAATCACCGAGGTGGCTACCCTGATTAGAATATCCGCGTTGGAAAGAACAGACCTGCGGTCGTTGATAACAAAGCAAGACTCATCAATCATTTCAAACCAAAATGTCAAAGAACTCTCGTTATTTGATGATATTTAAAACCAATGCGATTTTATCGCACCAGTAATACTGAGCTATTATAATTCCGGCAGATAGATGCCTTTTTCTTGCCGGACTTGATTTTTCAAATTTCGTATGTATCGAAAATGACCGTCTGGAAAGAGAGATAGAGCAGCCACCCGAGAATATTGCTGTATACAAAGACGATCAGCCTTATAAAATTGTCCTGATTAAAACTTGCGGAAACAATCAAATTCTCCACGCCAGAAATACGTTTCAAAAATATGTGGAAATTAGGGAAGCATCAAAAAGCAACCGAAAAGTGTTGTTTTTTAGAATGTGTTGATAATTAAATGTTTATGATTTGACTTTTCTGATTGTTTTTGGTTGTTCTACGCTTCTAAATACAATAACGGCTGTCTTCTTCTATGAGTGAAGGCAGCCGTTTCTTCATAATAACAAATTTATTGCGCTTGATTTTGAGTCGATAAAATTATCCAAGTATTGGAACGAGGTATTTGGTCAGCAGGTAACCACCTATGAGTAACCAGATGTACAATAATCCGGCCAGTACGAACGGTTTGGCACCAGCCTGTTTGAACTTGTCGATACTGGTATCTGTACCCAGTGCTGTCATAGCCATGGTCAGCATGAATGTATCAATGTATTCGATAGTTCCATTCAGTGGTATTTCTTTTACGCTTTCCACTCCTAATGCAGACTGGAGCAGTGAGTTCAGACAGATAATACCGATAAAGCCGAAGGCGAACCAAGGTATTGTAATCTTTCTTTTGTCACCAGTGGCTTCTGGAGATGCCTTTTTACGGCCAGCCAAGGCAAAACTCATGATAACCAATACCGGGGCCAGCATCATGACACGAATCATTTTGGTGATAGTTGCAGTTCCGGCAATTCCCAAGGCATCAGTTGGGTCCATCGCATTTCCTGCACCGGCTACATGAGCTACTTCATGCAAGGTACTTCCGGTATAGATGGCAACACCGGTATCGCCCAAGGCACTCAGCATACCTGAGCGGTACATGATAGGGTAAAGAAACATGGAGATGGTACCGAAGATAACTACTGTAGAGACTGCAATAGCTGTCTTGTGTCCTTCACAACGTACTACCGGTTCTGCGCCCAATACTGCTGCGGCTCCACAGATGGCACTGCCTGTAGAAGTCATCAGCGATGTATCGTTATCCATTTTCAGAAGTTTGCCAAGGAAAATTCCTAAGAAAATGGTTCCGGCTACAATGATGGTATCGATGACTACTGCCGGAAGTCCTACAGCTGCTACTTGGGTCAGTGTCAGACGGAAACCGTACAGTACGATACCGGCACGTAAAATCTGTTTGGTACAGAACTTGATACCTGGTACCCAAGTTTCCGGAAGTTTGTTTCGTAAACTATTGGCATATAACATACCGAGAATGATACCGACAATAAGCGGACTGAAAGAAAGGCTTTTGACGAAGGGAATTTCTGCGATGTAGAACGCCGCAAACGAGAATAAGGCAATCAATAGAATACCATGTAAGGTATTGGCTCTGTTTCCTTTTTTGAACATATCTTTTATCTTTGGTTAAGTTTGTAATTTCTTTTTCGACCGCAAAGGTATGATATTTATCTGCACTAACCTATTCACATTTTTTTATGCAGTATAACCGGAAGTTATAATATAAGTTTTTGAGTTAGTTGGCTATGTATCATCGGGTACTGGGGAATATAACCGTGTTTTCCCTTTTGGTTATTGTCTGTCTTGCTGATGTTATTCCAGAATTGACCCGGAGCCTAAAGAATATCATGGAGAATGGGCGGAAGCTGTTAGTCGTAGACTGGGGAATAAAACATGATGGATATAGGTTGATGGGTAGGTCTTTTCAATTGGCGAGTGTATTCATTTCTTCGTTTTTAATTATTAATTTTTAGTTATTAATTTATTCTCTATCTTTGCACGGCTAAACATGAATTGAAAGAGAAAAATGAAAAGATTATTGGGTTTCTATGGTCTGGTCTTCTTATTGGGATGCTTCATTTGTTTGGGATGTAAAGAAGAAGCGAAAGACATGTCGATGAAAATGAACAATCCACGCAATATTCGGGGAGTGATCAGTTATAAACGTTCGTTTGGTGATTTGAATAAGGTACAGTTGGCAACAGCCAAGAAAATCGGTATCCGGCCTATCAGTAGCCGCGAAGAAGCAGTCGGGTTGGGGGAACGCCTGATTCATATCGTGTCTTGTGAACGCTATGATGTGGATTCGCTGACACACTCCATTCCTTATTTGATTCCGCAGGCCAGTGCTTTGCTCGATACGATCGGGATAAATTTTCTGGACTCACTGGAAAACAAGGGATTGAATCCGAATAAGGTAATCGTTACTTCAGTAACCCGTACGAAGGAGGATGTAAAACGTTTGCGCCGTACCAACGGAAACGCATCGTTGAATTCCTGCCATTATTATGGTACAACCTTCGATTTGAGCTGGAAACGTTTTGCCAAGGTGGAAGATCCAGACGGACGTCCCATGCAGGATGTGAATTCCGATACTTTGAAACTGGTACTTTCGGAGGTATTGCGTGACCTGCGTAAGGCCGACCGCTGCTACGTGAAGTATGAGTTGAAACAAGGATGCTTTCATATTACTGCCCGTTGAGCCTATGTATCGATATTTTATTTATTTGGCCTACGACGGCACGAACTATCATGGCTGGCAGATACAGCCGAACGGTGCGAGTGTGCAAGAGACACTGACCCGAGGATTGAAGACTTTTCTGCGTGACGATACGCTGGAAGTGACCGGTGCCGGACGTACTGATGCGGGTGTGCATGCCCGACTGATGGTGGCACATTTCGATTCCGCCTGTTTGTTGGATGTAGAGACGGTGACCGACAAATTAAACCGGATTCTTCCGCCGGACATTTCGGTTTATCGGGTACGGCGGGTACGACCGGATGCTCATGCTCGTTTCGATGCGACTTACCGAACATATAAATATTACATTACGACCCGGAAAGACCCGTTTAACCGGGCGTATTCGTGGCGGATTTTCCAGCCGTTGGATTTCGAGAAAATGAATGAGGCGGCAAACACACTTTTCGATTATATCGATTTTACCAGTTTCAGTAAGCTGCATACGGATGTCAAGACCAACAATTGCAGAATTATGCAGGCCTATTGGGAGCAGACGGGACCTGATGAGTGGGTATTCACCATCCAAGCCGACCGTTTTCTGCGGAACATGGTACGGGCCGTGGTAGGTACGTTGGTGGAAGTCGGACGAGGAAAACTTTCGGTGGAGGGTTTCTGCAAGGTCATTGAAGAGAAGAACCGATGCAGTGCGGGGACTTCTGTTCCGGGAAACGCCCTGTTTCTGGTAGACATCGGTTATCCTGAATCTCTCTTTGAAGTGGAGTGATAGAAGGATGTTATTTTTCCGTGAGGTATTTCCAATAACGGACCGGCATGTCTTTCCGGTGTTTTACCGGATTGAGCCGTTCCTTGATACAGATAGCCTTGAAATAGCTTTTCCATAACTGCTGGAAAAGCTTTTCATCTTTATCCAGGAGGCTGTCTTCCAGTTTACCGGTCAGCAGATGTTGTTGGTGTGGGTCGGTGAAGGTGATTTCGTTCACTTCCTTTCCGTCGTAATAATAGCCGTATTTTCGTTTTCCGTCATAAATCAGCCAGCGTTGGTCGGCGAAACGGTCACGGAAATGGTCAATGGTGAGCGGATAGACATTGTAGAGCGGTTCCATGATTCCGAAGTAGATACCTTCTACCGTCTTCTGGAAACGCATGAATTGTAGGACGCGTGTCCGTTCATCGCTTACCTTTTTGCTCAGTTTGGCCATTGCCAGAATGTCCGGATCGGTGAAGTTTGTTTCGATGGAACGGGGGGAATCGACCACTTTCCTCAGATAACGGAATAGTAGCATGGGCGTTTCGGGAAGTTCGGAAAGCCAGCATCGTGTCAACCCGGACAAGGCGAAACGGGACAATTTCTTCTGTAAGGCTTTCCATACCCTTTCCGCTTTTTCCGTATCGGTAATGACGGTATGTGTCTCATCGTAGAACAGGGGAAGAGGCATTTCTTCTGCTTGCAAAAGGTCTGGAAATTGTTTCCGGCTATAAGCTTCGAAAAGAGAGGTCAGCAGCCCCTCGAAGGTTTGGTCGTATCGGAAGATAATCATGGCTTTTCGTTGGTTGTAAGTGAGTCTCCAAAATCGAAACTCAGTTGTAAATCATCTTTTTTCTTGACCGGATGGGGAAGGAGGAGCTTGCGTACCTGCGTAGGACCCAATTCCAGAATCGTTTTGTCCGGAAGTTCGTTGCAGGTGATGAAGTATTTGGCTTTTTTCATGACCGCTCCCATCTTTTTCAGTTCGTAGAAGCCTATGCGTGAAAAGCGTCTGGAAGTAACGATGAGTTTGGCAGAACGTACCCCGATACCTGGTACACGCAGCAGACTTTCGTAATCGGCCGTTTGGATATTGACTGGAAAAAATTCCGGATGGCGTAAGGCCCAGGCCAGTTTAGGGTCAATTTCCAAGTCCAGGTCTGGAGTTTGGTCGTCTACCAGTTCGTCTACCTTGAATTCATAAAACCGAAGCAGCCAGTCGGCCTGGTACAGGCGGTTCTCGCGGACCAATGGTGGTTGTTTCAAGGCTGGTAAGCGCTTGTCGTAAGTATTTACGGAAATGTAACCGGAGTAATAGACACGTTTCATGGTAGGACGTTCGTAGAGGCTGGAAGAAACCCGAAGGATGTCACGATCAGTCTCGGAGGTAGCACCTACTATCATCTGTGTACTTTGTCCGGCAGGGGCGAATCGGGGGGCTTTCCGGTATTTTTTTCGTTCTTCGTTGCTCTCCAGTACCCCTTGTTGGATGTATTTCATGGGCAGGTAGACGCTTTTGTGGTCTTTTTCCGGAGCGAGTCGTTTCAGGTTCTCTTCGGTAGGAATTTCCAGATTGACGCTCATACGGTCGGCATATAATCCAGCTTGGCGGACCAGTTCTTCGCTTGCTCCCGGAATACTTTTCAGATGGATGTAGCCGTTGAACCGATGCACTTCGCGTAAATCTTTAGCTACACGTACCAGGCGTTCCATCGTATAATCCGGATTGCGTACTACCCCCGAGCTGAGGAAAAGTCCTTCGATGTAATTACGTCGGTAAAATTCCATGGTCAGGTCCACCAGTTCTGTTACTGAAAGAGTAGCACGGGGAATATCGTTGCTGATGCGGTTGATGCAGTAGGCACAATCGTAGATGCAATAGTTGGTGAGCATGATTTTCAGCAAGGAGATGCAGCGTCCGTCTTCGGCGAAACTATGGCAGATACCCCATCCGCCGACCGTATTTCCCACACCTCCTTTGGAGTTGCGCCGGACGGTTCCGCTGGAAGCGCAAGATACATCGTATTTGGCCGATTCTGCCAATACCTTCAGTTTCTGTAATACCTGCTCGTTCATCTTTGTTGTATTTGTTTCGTGGTTTCAAAGGTAGAGAGAGTTTGCGAAATGTGCAACTTCAGACCTGTAAAATACATAACGGGTGAAACTCCGGTTTTGATGATGATATCAGGAGTTCCACCCGTTATATTTATTTCGGGTAAAATACGGTTTACTGTTTCATGTGGATGGCTTTATCGAATTCAGCCCAATGCTCATCAGTCATGTTCGACGGTGTAAATAAGGCAACACCTGCGGCACCCGCTTCGATGGAACCGCGTACGGCTTCCATGATTTCAGAAGGAATCAGTCCGTGTCCTTCCGGGTCTTTGATGTTTGCTTTGTTCTGCCAGTCGTGACAGATGAAAAGACCGCTGTATACCGGAATCTTTCCGTTGACAGAGTTAACTTCCTCTTTGGTGATTTTACCTACCCAGGAAGCCGGTTCCAGATAGAAGTCGTTGTAGTTCATCGGGAAGAAAGCGTCGATGTTCCATTTGTTCCATTCCTGACGTACCAGTTTTTTGGCATATGACTCCGGTCCTGGGAAGACAGCCGCACTGACCTTCTTACCCTTGGCATGTACTGCTTCGGCAATCTTGTTCACCAGACTGGTGATAACATTGTAACGGAACTGTTTCCATTCTTCGCAAGTAGACGGGTCTTCTACCGTCTTGATGTCGATACCGCTTGCTGCCTTGAAGTCGGCTACACACTTGTCACAATAGCAATAGTCGGCGGTTGGGTATTCTTCGTTCATTACCAGTCCGTATTTTTCCCACAGACCACGGGCCAGTATCACATCCACGTAGCGGATGTAATCCAGATGGATGAAATCGACTTCCGGGATGTCGGCTATTTTTCCGTATTCAGTTACCAGGTAATTGATGACATCCGGATTGTTCGGACACATACATTTATAGTAAGGGACATAAGCCTGTACATTGTAAGCCGATTCGCCTTTCCGGTTTACAGCATACCAGGTAGAGTCTGCATCGCCTTTCAGCATGGCTGGAATCCAGGCATGGTATTCCAGGCCGTTCGCATGAGCGATTTTAGCGGCACGTGCATGTTTTTCGGCATTGAATCCGCCGGCATTGTAACACATACCGTCCAGTCCGTGTTCTTTCCATTTCTTGAAATCAGCCTGGATAGAAGCTTCGGTAGCATCTCCGCCTTCTCCTTGCCAGCCGTATACAGGAATTTTCGTCGTTGATTCATCCGAGCATGAAGTCATGCCCAGGACACAGGCTGCCGCAACAGCCCAGAACGATTTTACTTTCATAGCTTTAGTAATTGTTAGTGATAGATTTTTCAGTTATATTCTTTGAATTTTCTGTTTTTTCTATGACAACGTATTTTCTGCAAATATCCGAAAAAAAAGTTTTTTGCGGATTGTTTTATGAAAAAAACTTTATTTCAAAGTAGTTGAGCTGTATAAGATGTTTCATTGCAGAACGATATATTCATTGTTTTTTCAGATTTAATTCTTTCATTATTTCCTGGATAGCGGTTTCCAGTTGCGGATCTTTTCCTTTCAGTCTGTCTTCGAAGGTATTCTTGACATAGATGTCCGGTACAACTCCGGTTTTTTCCAGATCTTTGCCCTGCAATGAGTAGCATCCCCATGCTGGCATGCGGGAAGTGGAACCATCAACGAATCTTACTCCAGATGTAAAGATAATCCATCGGTAAGTCTCTGTTCCAATCAGTTTGGCTATTCCCAACTGCTTGATTCCGTTGGACGTTACCTCTGCATCGCTTAGGCTTCTTTCGTTAATCAGGACTACGATGGGTTTGTCGGAAGGAGTTACATTCGGGTGAGGATTTTTTTCAAAATCCCGATAGCTCCAGTTGAAATGAGCCTGTTGGCGCAATACGTCGATAACTTCCTTGTGTACATTCCCTCCATTGTTGTAGCGTAAATCCAGTATCAGGGCATCTTTGTTGACCAGTTCTGTATGTATTCCCAAAAGGAATGTCTGAAGAGCATCATCAGTCATATCCCTCATATGAATGTAAGCTACCCGTCCGTCGGTTCCTTGTTCTACTTTCTTTTTGCAGTTGTCTTCCCATTCCGTGTATAGCATATTCTTTAGTTCTCCATATGGGAGTGTATGCAGTTTGACTGTAAATTCCTTACTTGAACGATTCAGAGTGAGACTGATTTCGGAAGGTTTGGTGGCAAAGGAAAAATATTCTTCCCGATTCTTTTCTTCGGATATTCTTTTTCCGTTTACAGCTATCAGACGGTCGCCTGCCTTGAGGTCAATGTCTACGCTGTTGGCTGGTGAATCTGTCAGAATCCGGTTGATGATATATGGAGACCGGTTATCCCATATAATTCCTGTTTCTGCTGTATAGGCCGGAGTTTGGGCCTTCTGTTCTTCGTCTCCTTTAGAAGAGAAACCCAGATGCGATGAGTTAAGTTCTCCCAGCATGTCGTTGAACAATGTTCTGAAATGGGAACGTTCTCTTACAAATGGTAGAAACGAAGCATAGTAATCTCTCTTTTGTTTCCAGTTTACATCATGAAAATTCACATCGTAGAAGTTCTGTTCCATAGTAGCCCAACCTTCGTAGAAGATTTGTCTGTATTCATCATATAGATTCTTTTCCAAATCTTGGCCTATCTTAATTTCCTTGACTTTGTTTTCTTTAAGGTCTACACGGTATAGTTTTCCTTCTTGTTGGTAAAACAGTTCTTTGTCTGAAGTCTTGAATCGACCTCCCGGTTTCAGGTCGTTTATCTCTTTAGCCTCTGCGTAAGGGTCTGAGATCTGTTTCATTTTCATTTTGGTTTTGGCTGCATAAATCAACCAATGGTCTTTACCGTTACTGTATGTAAAGACCGAGCCAACTTTGTCCTCCACTTTTTCCAGTCTGCGGAAAATTTCGGAATAATCGATGGATGTTTTGTGGTCAGAATCTTTCTCTGTCTGGTGAATGTTTTCTTTTTTAACGAACAGACTGTCGTAGATGTCAGATTTGAAAGGTTTCTGGTTATAGCGCTGGAGAGGAAGTCTGTAAAGTGATGTGGAAATTTCTCCTCTTGGAAACGATGAGGCATACGGGTCTGCTGTCAGATATAGACTTTTTCCATCGGGAGCGAAACATGGACTTCCTTCTACAGAAGCGGAACGGGTGAGGTTGGTAACCTTTTTTTCATCGAAGGAATAGATATAGATGTCCGGTTCGAACAGATTTATGGCTTCGAAAGTCAACAGGCTGTCATCAAACGAAAAATTCATGTCGAACTTCATGAACGACCAGAATTGTGCATCGGCGATTTTTTCTATCCGGTTTTGTGGAATATGCAGGACCATTACCTGACGGTTCCCTGATATGAAGGCTATCTTATCCTTCTGATGGGACAATGTGAGTGACTGGAGGTTGTTCTCTGTCGTATATACCGTGGTTTCAGGAGCGCTTCCATCCGCTTTTATCTGATATAGGTTGAAGTAACCCTTGTTGGTTCTGGTATAATAGACGGTTTCATTGTCAGTCCAGATCAACTCTGTAACACGTTCATCTTCGGGAGTTGAAAGAAGTTTCAGGTATTTCCCTTCATTGTCAGCAATGTATAATTTGCCACGGATAGATAGTGCCAGTTTTTTTCCGTCGGGTGAGATGGCTGTATAGTCCGGATGCTGGTTGCTGAAGACGCGTGTTGGTGTTGTCTTATGTCCGGCTATCTGAATAGCAGGTATGGTGATTTTTCCACTCCGAGTGTCCAGGCAGGTAATCTGGTACTCCAAAAGGAAAACAATTTTTGAACCATCCCGGCTGATGGATGGATATTGGATGGATTGATTGAAGTCGGTGAGTTGTACTGGTGCATTTTTACCATCGTATCTGTAGAGATTGGCTTCCTGGTTGGAGCGGTCGGAAACATAATAGATTGTTCCGTTGGCATCTACCATTGGCCATGTATCTTTTCCTTTGTAATCTGTCAATACTGAATATTTTCCGGTAGATGGATTCCATGATTTTACATCCGGATTATGGTCGCCCATGTATCTTTTTCTGGTCGGAAATCTGATGCTTTCGTTCGATTCATTGAAGTATAACTCTCCGGTAACCGGATTTTCGGTAACATTAATCATGGTGTTGAAGTAGCCTTCGGCCAACCTTACAGGAGTTTGTCCTTCAATAGAAACCTTGTAGGTTGTCTTGATATTGGACCGGTCACTTTCAAAATATACATATTTTGAATCGTTCGACCATCCTATAGGGGTATCATTGGCTTCATGCCAAGTCAGTTTTTTAGCTTCTCCTCCTTCCATGGGTACGATATAGACATCGTTATTTCCGTTGATATCTGAGGAAAATGCCAGAAACTTTCCATCTGGAGATACTTTGGGGTAATTTTCATAGCCTCCGATAGAAATGAAACGTGTAGCGGTACCGCCTTGGCTACTTACTTTAAAAATGTCTCCTTCGTATGAGAAGTAGATGTCTTTGGCATCTGGTGTCAGAGAAGGAAAATAAGGAAAATGTAAGGTATCTGCCAGGGAAGTCAGGGGAAAGGCGAGAGTCGCCAGCATTAATTTGTAGTTCATGATCAGATTTTTTGTGGTTGCTGTTGCAAAAGTAGCATATTATTTCAAGAAATTGAGGAAACTATTCATAAAGTGGTTCGTCAATGAGAAATATAAACGGATGATTTCTGTCAATGTGTAATGGAATTTGTTGAAGAGCTCGGATTGTTTTTTATCTTCGGGAAGAATGCTTATTTTTGTATGTCCGCTTCAGATGTTTGTTTGGACTCTGTGTTGCGTTGAAAACAAACGGAAGTTTAAGGGGATACGAACGTTTGTTTTACTTTAAACGAACGTTCGGAAGAGTGTAAATAAACTCATGTTTTATGCAATTCGAACGTTCGTTTTGGGTAGACAGCATTCTTGTTGAAGGAAGTATGGACAGGAGTCTGTAATAAAAAAGAAAATGGTTTATGAAAGGACTGATAGAAAAATTGTTGATTTTAGGTAGAATCATATTTACAGGAGTTTTTTGTGGAATATCCGTTGGGGTATGGGCACAACCGGATGTTTCGTTGAAGCAGGAGCTGGATGGGAGAATAAAGGATTGCCGGGCACAGGTGGGGATTGCTCTTGTATTGGATGGAAAAGATACACTGACTTTTCATAACGAAGTGGCTTATCCGCTGATGAGTGTGTACAAACTTCATCAGGCACTTGCCGTAGGTAAGTACCTGCATGAACGGGGAGAGACTCCGGAAAAGCGTATTTCCATCGGAAAAGAAGATTTGAAGCCGGATACCTATAGTCCGTTGCGTGACAAATATCCCGATGGAAATGTGTCGCTATCGGTGCGGGAGTTGTTGGAATATACGTTACAATGGAGCGATAACAATGCCTGCGATATCTTGTTTGCCCATACCGGAGGAACGGTCGGAACAGACCGGTATATTCACTCGTTGGGCTTGAAGGAAGTTGAGATTTTATATACGGAAGACGAGATGCATCAGGATTTGGACAAATGTTACGGCAACTGGAGCTCACCGCTTGAAATGGCCCGGTTATTGGAAATGCTTTTTACGGTTGATTTGAAGATGGGAGACTTCCAGCCGTTGATTCGGCAGATTCTGTCGACCTGCCGTACCGGACTGAAACGTTTACCCAAACCGTTGGAAGGAACAGAGGCGCAGATTGCCCATAAAACGGGTACAGGAGACAGGAATGCGGCCGGAGCCCTTATCGGAATTAACGATGCAGGCGTAGTTTTTCTGCCGGACGGGCGACGGTATACTTTGGTTGTGTTCGTAAAGGATTCTCTGGAAAGTATGGAAGAGACAGAACAGATTATCGCCGATGTCTCGGAAATCGTCTACCGGTATGTTACCGGGAAACGCTAGTTGTTCCGTTTCCGATCTTTGTCACCGGATAAAGTATTGTTTATAAGGCTTCAATTTCCGTCTTACTCAAACCGGTAGCCTGCATAATCTGTTCGGTAGTAAAGTGCAAAGATTTCAGATTACGTGCAATGGATTTTTTTTCTTCTGCACGGCCTTCTGCACGGCCTTCTGCACGACCTTCTGCACGACCTTCAGCATGTCCTTTCGCTCGTCCTTCCTCCAGTCCCTGTTTCCATCCGGCTTCACGGGCATCTTCTTCCACTATACGGCTTACCCGGTAACGGTCAAGCGCTTTGTCGTAGGCGATTCGGTCTTCCAGGGAAAGGTTGGCTACGGCAGCCAGTTCTTCCAGACGGTTGAATACCTGTTCTTTCAATGCGTCGGGCATTCGGTTCCAGTGTTGCATATTCTTGAGGGTATAAATCAGTTTGTCATAAAGAGTTTCACAATCATTGAGTTCCTTCGTGAAATAAGGGAACTGGAGGTAGATTTGCCGGAAATGCGGGTTTACCATCTTTCCGTTGTCCTTGTCGGCAATTATCGTATCCGTACGGAACTTGGATTCCAGTCCCGGTTCACGGAAGTTCATCAGAAAGATGCCGTATACCTTAGAGAGCTTGTATCTCGCTCCGTAGTAATCCGCTTTCGCTTCGCTTAATATAAAGTCGTCTTCCTCTTCCGGAACAGGTTTCTCGGTACGGAGTTCACGTTCTTTCTTCCGTTTTTCGCGTATGTTTTCCACCTGTCTGCCGATGGCACGGCACATGTAGAACAAGGTCCGGTCCAGAAAATTGCTATGGAAACGGTTCTGCATTTCCACGATGATGTATTCGCCTGTGGTAGTCAGGCAATACAGGTCGTAGATGATACCCGCGTCGTCCAGGTTGTCGGAACGATTCTCCTTGTCCAGAAAGGTCAGGTTCTCTATCTGGTGTTCGCCGGCCAACAGCTCGTTCAGTAACGTGATGAGTAGTTCCTTACTGGCTGGTTGGCCGAAAATAATCTTGAAGCCGATGTCGGTAAACGGATTTACGAAGTGTCCGCAAGTCAAATCCTTGTTGCTCATGTTTTTTCCTTCTTTCTGCAAAGATATGTTTTTTTGTGATTTGACCCAATGAAAGCAGTGGTAATTGATGGAATTTCGGCGTAATCGCAACCCGTTTGGGGGATTCTTTTGTCGGAAAATGAACGGAAATACCTTTCAAAACCGTACAGAGTGTTCGGAAACGGACACTCTGTTTTTTTTACTTTCATTGATAATCAGTGAATTAATTTTCTGGCACGCATCTTGCTCGAGAAAAGGTGTTAAAAAGTCAATTATATAAAACAGATAGCTATGGATAGGGAAATACCTAAAGAAGTGCGTACCAAGGAACGCAACAAGCGGATTATCAAATATGGAGGTATCGGGGGAGGATGCGTAGTGCTTCTCATCGTACTGATTTCGTTGATGCGGAGTAGTGTAAAAGAGAAAGACCTTGTCTTTTCGGAAGTGAGTCAGGGTACCATCGAGGTAAGTGTCAGTGCATCGGGAAAAGTCGTTCCGGCTTTCGAGGAAATCATCAACTCGCCTATCAATACCCGTATACTGGAGGTCTATAAGAAGGGAGGAGACAGTGTCGATGTAGGTACTCCGATTCTGAAACTGGATTTGCAGAGCGCCGAGACCGAATACAAGAAGCAGTTGGACGAGGAGCAGATGAAACGCTACCAGTTGGAACAGCAGGAAGTGAACAACAACACGTTCCTGAGCGACCTGGAGATGCAGGTGAAGGTAGCCGAAATGAAGGTGAACCGTATGGAAGTGGAACTCCGGAACGAACGTTACCTGGATAGCCTGGGTTCCGGTACGACAGACCGGGTACATCAGGCGGAACTGAACTTCAAGACTGGGAAACTGGAACTGGAACAATTGCACCAGCAACTGGCCAACGAACGGAAAGTGAAAGCCGCCGATTTGAAAGTCAAGCAGCTGGAATATGAAATTTTTCTCAAGGGATTGAAAGAAACAAAACGAACGCTGGACGATGCGCAGGTACGTTCGCCCCGTAAGGCTATCCTGACGTACATCAATAATCAGATTGGCGCGCAGGTGACCGAAGGTTCGCAGATAGCTGTCATTTCCGATTTGAGCCATTTCAAGGTAGAAGGCGAAATAGCCGATACCTATGGCGACCGTGTAGCCGCCGGTGGAAAGGCCATCGTCAAGATTGGTAGCGAAAAGCTGGAAGGGCAGGTGAGCAGTGTGACACCGTTGTCGAAGAACGGAGTCATTTCCTTTACCGTACAACTGGTGGATGATAGCAACCGCCGTCTCCGTTCGGGATTGAAGACCGATGTCTATGTGATGAATGCCGTGAAGGAAGATGTATTGCGCATAGCCAACGCCAGCTATTACGTGGGACGTGGCGATTATGAACTCTTTGTAATGGACGGTTCGAACGAACTGGTGAAACGGAAAGTCCAGTTGGGCGATTCCAACTTCGAATACGTGGAAGTGATTTCCGGACTCCAGCCAGGCGACCGGGTAGTGGTGAGCGACATGAGCCAGTATAAGAACAAGAACAAATTGAAACTTAAAAAATAAATACGACAATGAAGACAGATTTTTTGAAGAAAGGATTGGGATTGCTGATGGTTGGTGTTTTTTGTGTCATCGAGGCTATGGCCGGAACTGGTGAAACCGTCAAAAAAAATTGGAAAGTAGGAAATTTCTCCTCCATTGAATTCAACTCGGTAGCTCAAATCTTCTTTGTGCAATCGGACAAGTATTCGATGACGGTAGAAGGAAAGCAGGAAGAGGTGGCGAATCTGGTAGCGGAAGTGAAGGGAGGCTGTCTTTATATCGACAACAAAAAGCGGAAATCCAAAATTTCTGCCCGGAATCAGAAGCAGGGAGTGAAGATTTACCTGTCAGCTCCTACGCTGGAGGAAGTCCGTTTCAGTGGGGTAGGTACCTTCTATTGCAAGGAACCGATGAAGCTGGGTGATGTAAATTTTCAGGTAGAAGGAGTAGGAAGTCTGGAAGTAAAGGATTTGACCTGTGATGACCTGACGGTATCGCTTTCGGGAGTGGGAAGTGCCGAGTTGCATGTAGATTGTGCGGACCTGGATGCTTCCGTAGAAGGAATAGGTAGTGTAACATTGAGCGGAAAGGCAGACCGGGCACACGTGGAACGTAGCGGGATAGGTAGCGTGAATACGAAGCATCTAAAGGTCGGTTTATGATTTTGAACTATTTCAGACAAGCCTGGACGCTTGTCAGACAACACAAACTTTTTACCAGTATATACGTGGTGGGCACGGGCCTGTCCATCGCCCTGGTGATGACGTTGTTCATCATCTTTTATGTGAAGTTCGGTCCGGTTTATCCGGAGTATAACCGGGACAGGACGCTGGTCATCAAATACATGCAGTATTATCCGAAGAGCGGAGAGAAGAATTTCCGTTCGGGTGGGGTGAGTCAGTATGTCATGACCGACCTTCTACCGGGGTTGCCTCATCTGGAGACCATTGCCGCTATGGAAAAGGCTCAACAGATTCAAGTAGGGGTTACCGGGAGCAATCAGGTCTTCAAGGTATTCTCGATGAAGGTGAATGCCGGATTCTGGAAGGTATTTACTTTTCATTTCCTGTCCGGGAAACCTTTTACCGAAGCAGATACGGAAGCGGCAGCTCGTGTGGTAGTTATCTCTGAAAGTATGGCCAGACGCTTGTTTTCTACCGTAGCAGCTACAGGACGTGATTTCTTGATTAAAGGCCGGAAATACCGGGTTTGTGGAGTCGTGCAGGATGTCTCTGCGGCTACTCCCGCCTCTGCGGCGGATATGTGGCTTACGTTTGTCGTAGACAAGTCGTTTACGTTCGATGAAGGGTTACGTGGAGGACTGAGCCTTTATCTGACGGCTCCTTCCAAAGCCGAAAAGGAAGCACTCAAGGCCGAGGTACAGGAGGCTTTTCATAAATTCAATACCTCAACGAAGGAATATGTAAATGACCTGATGGAACAACCGGATGATTATTGGAAAAGTACATTTCGTACAGATAGCAGTAAAGTACCTGATTGGAAAGGGCAATTGCGTGTCTTTGCTTATATCCTGTTGGCCTTATTGTTCATTCCGGCCGTCAATCTGGGAGGAATGATTTCATCGCGGATGGATACCCGTATCGCGGAACTGGGTATCCGGAAGGCTTATGGCGCTACTAACGCTACATTGGTACGGCAGGTACTGACCGAGAATTTTCTGTTGACTTTTATGGGTGGAATAGTAGGTCTGATAGTCAGTTACCTGATAGTGGTGATGACCGGCAACTGGATATTGACATTGTTCGATGACCGTATCAATATGTCGCTCAATCCTCCCTTCCTCACATTCGAGATGTTGTTCAATCCCTATGTATTTGGAACGGCCTTCGTGGTCTGTCTGTTGTTGAATGTCATTTCGGCTCTTGTTCCTACGTTGTTGGCTTTGCGTAACAACATTGTACAATCATTACACCATAAAAGATGAAGTATGTTTAAGATGATAAGACATCAGATGTGGAACCAGCGGCGGCAGAACAGTTGGATTTTTCTGGAATTGCTGATAGCCGGCTTTTTCCTTTGGATGGTTGTCGACCCGATTTGCGTGATTACCGCCGACCGTGCCATTCCGTCCGGATATGATTCCCAAGGGATGTATGTACTGAAATTGGGAAATTATGACAGTAGTTTTGCCGAGTACGACGAAACTCAGGATGCTGACTCTTTGTTGGATTTGCATTACCGGCAGATTCTCCGTACCATCCGTACCTGTCCTGAGATAGAATCATTCACCATCGGAGCGTTCGGTAGTTTCCCGAATAGTCCTTCATGGTCCGGTAATCAATATTACAACGATTCTGTCAAGCTACATGCACAGACTTATTACTTTGTTCAGATAGATGGGAGTGATATGGGGAAAACTTACGGATTTACCGATGTGAATACCGGCAAACAGTTACAGCTTCCGGCCGATTTCTCACAGAGGGAAATGGTCGCTTTATCTGCCTGTGCGGCTAAAAGGCTTTTCGGAACTACCGATGTAGTCGGAAGGAAAGTTTTAGGTCATAACAGGGAAAAGGAATTGGAAATAGCTGCGGTTTTTCAGGATATCAAGCATTTTGATGTTGAACAGCCTTATCCCTTGTCTATTCGGAGCATGAAATTCGAGGTCAGTCCTTATATGACCTTCTCACAGGATATCGTGTTCCGGTTGAAAAAGGGAGTGGACGAAGGAGATTTTAGAGAACGCTTTGAGCACGAAGTGGTTCCTCATCTATTCCAGGGAAATTTTTATTACGACGGTCTGCGCACCTTTGATGAATATGCTTATGAGAAGGCTGTCAGTTCCGGAGTTATCAACAGGTTGCGTCTGCATTATTCCTTGGCGGGATTTGCCATACTCTGCATTTTCCTCGGCATGGTAGGTACCTTCTGGATTCGGAGTAACGCACGGCGGGAGGAAATCGGTTTGATGCGTAGTATGGGAGCTTCTCAAGGTTGTATTGTCCGTCAGTTTCTGATGGAGGCTTGGATACTTGTTACCATCGCATTTCTTCTTTCTTTGTGGGGGGTAGCCAATTATGTATACATAGAAGGATTTGCCGAGCCGGCCAAGCTTTTGCTTTTCGGCGATTATCATCCTGACCCGGCCTATTGGCAGAACCGTGTGTTACCGCATTTTATGGTCGTTACACTGATTACTTACGTGTTGTTGTTATTGACTGCTCTCGTCGGTACTTATATTCCGGTACGTCGGGCAGCCCGGACTTTGCCGGCTGATGCTTTGCGCGATGAATGATAGAGTGGATGGGAAGTGTGATGTGCCGTGATGAGTATGTAAATTCTTTTTATAAAGGGAAATAAAAATGATAAGAAATTATTTCAGACAAGCCTGGACGCTTGTCAGACAACACAAACTTTTTACCAGTATATACGTGGTGGGCACGGGCCTGTCCATCGCCTTGGTGATGACGTTGTTCATCATCTTTTATGTGAAGTTCGGTCCGGTCTATCCGGAGTATAACCGGGACCGGACGCTGGTTGTCAAGCCTATAAAACGTTATCCGAAGGGAAAGCCCGAGAACTGGAGCATTAACGGTGGTGTAGCTTATTATGTGGTTGATGAAATGCTGGTAGGCTTGCCTCATGTGGAATTGGTGGCTGGTAGTATGATTGATTTCTGGGAAAACTATCAGGTGTCTGCTACGGGTGTAAAGCCTTTCAAGGTTGTTCCCCGTTTTGTCAACGAAGCTTTCTGGAAACTCTTTTCTTTTCGTTTCATCGAAGGTCATCTTTTTACACAGGAAGATCTGGAAGCTAAGGCGCTGGTAGCCGTCGTGAGCGAATCACTGGCCAGACGTCTGTTTGCTACGGTCGAAGGAGTGACGGGGCGTCATTTCAGTTTCAATGGACGTGACTACCGCGTGTGTGGTGTGGTACAGGATGTATCCAATGCCACACCCGAAACGGGAGGCGACCTATGGCTGCCCTTGCTCAATGCACAACACATCCAGAAGGAGTTGGACCGTATGGGGTTATTGGGTAATGTGTACGCTTACCTGTTGGTAGACGATGAGGCGAATGTTGAAGCGGTGCGTAGTGAGGTACAGGATGTGTTCCGCCGGTATTCCCAGCAGGATAAAGATTATGAATACGACCTGATGGGGCAACCGGACAGATATTGGCTCAGTACCTTCCGTCAGGAACTGGAGAAGGTACCGGATACCATGGAGCTGGCAAAAGACTTTCTTTATATCTTGCTGGCTTTGCTTTTCATTCCGGCGTTGAACCTGAGTGGTATGATTTCATCGCGGATGGATAGCCGTATTTCAGAGTTGGGCATCCGCAAGGCATACGGGGCTACGCGTCGCCGGTTGTTGGAGCAGGTGCTTTGCGAGAATCTCTTGTTGACTTTGTTGGGTGGACTGGTGGGATTGGTGTTCTCATATTTGATTGTATGGACGGCCAGCGATTGGATTCTGACACTATTCGACAAGAACATTAACGATACTTCCCTTTCCACTTCGTTCACGGTAGAGATGTTGTTCAATCCTGCGGTATTCGGCATTGCCTTGGCCGTGTGCGTAGTGCTCAATGTGGTATCGGCACTTGTACCCGCTTTGTATGCGTTGAGGCACCCCATCATGGAATCGTTGAACTCGAAAAGATAGAATGTCATGATACGAACTATTTTACACCAACTATGGAATCAGCGTCGTCAGAACGGATGGATATTTCTTGAATTGCTGGTTGTCAGTTTTTTCTTGTGGACGGTTATCGACCCTATTTATGTATTGCTTGCCAACCGTGCCATCGACCGGGGCTATGATCCCGAAGGACTTTATGTGGTGAACATCGGCATGTACGACGAGACCAATGGAAACTTCAATCTCGGCATGGCTTCCGACTCGATGAATCTGGTGGCTTATCGTCGCATTGTCCGCATCGTGCGTGAGCAGCCAGAGGTGGATAGCTGGACTATTTCCGCTAACCAAAGTTTTCCTAACAGCAATTCGTGGAGCGGAACACAAGTTTTTGCCGATACCGCCTCTTTACACAAAAGAGAAGGCTACGTACATGCCCAGTGGTACAATTTTATAACACTGGATGGCAGTAATCTGCTCCGTACCTACGGCATGAAGGATGCCCGTACGGGGGGTGATATCCAATTGCCTGAGCAGACTCAAGGAAAGGTTTTTCTTTCCGAACGCTTGGCCCGACTTCTCTTTGGTACGGTGGATGTCGTTGGAAATAAAGTTTATGAGGACGATGAACCTTCGGAAGTGGCAGGTGTATTCCGTGACTTCAAGCATCGTGATTACGAGCAGCCTTATCCGCTCATTGTCCACATGTATAATGATATACACGGAAGTCCTTATATGGCGTGGATGTATCCTTTTGTCATCCGTCTGAAACCGGGTGTGGACGCTTCAGCTTTCAAGAAGCGTTTCCAACAGGAAGTGGGAACTCAACTATCCGTTGGCAATTTCTATTTTGATAGCCTGAAGGAGTTTTCGGCCTTGAGCGAGGCTTATGCCATGCAGAGCGGTGTAACCAATAAATTGCGTTTGCAATACGCCTTGACTGGTTTCGCCCTGCTTTGCATCTTTCTGGGTATGGTGGGCACCTTCTGGATTCGTAGTAATGCCCGTAGGGAAGAGATAGGTGTAATGCGTAGTATGGGAGCTTCGCAAAGGTGTATTGTGCGGCAATTCCTTATCGAGGCCTGGTTGTTGCTTACATTAGCTTTCATACTGGTAATCCCATTATTACTCTATCATGCGCAAGCCAACGGACTATATGCAGTGGAAATGAACCGTTATTTCGTACCCGATCCGGCATACGGGCAGAACCGCTTCGGTTTCCACTTTATGGTTGTCTTGATAATCAGTTACCTGATATTGTCGCTCATAGCTCTCGTTGGTACTTATATTCCGGTATGTCGGGCAGCCCGGACATTGCCTGCCGATGCCTTGCGCGATGAATGATAGAGTGCAATACGTGGACAGAAGAAGCATGATATTCCAGTGTTGGGCGCTTTTCTCGTCTCTATAATGAAAGAATACAAATGATAAAGATTTATTTCAAACAAGCCCTTGCATTGATGAGGCAGAACCGCCTATTCAGTACACTTTACATAGTCGGTACGGGGCTGGCTATCGCCATGACGGTAATTGTAGCGGTAGTTTACTATGTGAAGCTGGCACCTGTGTATCCGGAAGTTAACCGCGGAAATACGTATTACTTGTCTGGAACTTCTTTCGAGCGAAACAAGGACGGTCGTTTTCAGTCGTGGAGTTATGCTTACTCGTACAGAGCATTGCAGGAGTGGTTTTATCCGTTGAAGAATGCCCGTGAGGTGAGCGCTTCCACTTTTGGAGCGGTGAAATACATTCAGCCTTCCGACCGTAGTGGCGATTTTCCGGTACAGATTGTAGAAACTGATCCGGCTTATTTTCGGATTTATGCGTTTTCCTTTTTCGATGGGCAATCTTTTACTCAGTCTGACCTGGAAAGTGGCATTCGCAAAGCTGTTATTACTGATAAGTTGGCCCGCCGTTTGTTTGGAAAGGAGAACGGGGTTGTCGGATGTCAGTTCCTGCTGGATTACGAAACCTATCAGGTTTGTGGGGTAGTTCGTGGTGCCAGTTATCTGACAAACCGCTCTTATGCAGACCTGTATGTACCTTATAGTACGATGGAAGGGTATCGTGATCCAGCATATTCTGAAGTTCCTTATTGTGGCCCCTTTCAGGTGACGGTATGGGTGGATGACATCAAACAGGGTAAGGCTCTGTGTAAAGAAGTTCACGAAATAGTGCGGAAGCAGAATCTGTTACACGAGGCCGACGGTCTGAAGATGAACATTAAGGATGACCCGGTTTCTCATTTACGTGCGTCTTTAATGATGTCGGTCGGTGGTGGAGAGGGCGATTGGTGGAGAGCTGTTCGATATCTATTGTTCATATTGTTGACTTTGTTGCTGGTGCCTGCATTGAATTTGAGTGGGTTAATAGCCAGCCGCATGGAAAGCCGTTTGCCTGAAATGGGGATTCGCAAGGCTTTTGGAGGTAGAAGGAGCAAATTGATCTTGCAAGTGCTTTGGGAGAATTTCCTGTTGACTTTGGTTGGGGGAGTACTGGGCATGGTAGTAGCTTGGATTACTTTGTATGGTTGTCGGGAATGGGTGTTCCGTGTATTCGATCGTTATACATGGTTGGTACCTGAAGAAACTGATGTTTATGTATCGGGTGAAATACTGTTTGCGCCTTCTGTTTTTCTGATAACTTTACTGTTCTGTTTGATACTGAACATACTTTCGGCTCTCATACCGGCATGGTTGTCTCTGCGTAATCCGATAGTATGTTCACTTTATGAAAAAAGATAAGAACTATGTTTAAACTCATTCTTAAAACCTTATGGTCCCGTCGGCATCGTAACGGTTGGTTGCTGGCCGAATTGATTGTTGTGTGTATTGTGTCATGGGCGATATTTGACCCTGTGGTGGTTGTGACACATGACCGGATGATTCCTTTGGGATATGATGCCGATCGCCTCTGTTTGGTGTCGTTAAATGTATTCCGCCCCAATGCTCCCGGTTTCGACAGACAGGCCACAGATTCGGCTTCCCTGGTAAGGGCTTATGACAATCTGGTGCAGAGAGTGCGTAACTATCCAGAGGTAAAACATGCAACTCCTATTTTAGGGTGGCTTTATCCTAACTCGCAAGGACAAGGAATTACGACACGTATGCCTGTAGGAGATACAATTCCTTGTCGGATGCGTTACATAGAGTTTTTGCCTCATACACAGTTTTTCGAAACGTATGGTTTTCGTCCGGGCAAGGGAATGACATTGGAAGAACTTTCAGATTATCCATACAAGGATGGTGATTTGGTACTTTCGGAAAATACGCTGGAAACATTCTTTCATACAGACAATCCTCAGGGATGCCGCTTTTGGCAAATTAGTAGCAAAGATACACTATATACGAATGTAGTAGGTACTACAGGTACTTTCCGTATGTATAGTGACTGGCAACCCATACCTGTGACTTTTGTTCCAATGAATACCATTGACTTGAGTTATTTTCCTAATGATGTAAAAATATTGGTTCGGCTGGAAGAAGGGGTTAGTATGGATCGGTTCTTGCACCGGTTTCATCCGTGGATGGTGCGTGAACTGCGTGCCGGTAATTTGTATGCACAGAAGGTAGAGTCTTATCAGCAATTGATAACCAAACGTGAGTATAATACGGGAACGATGACACTTTATCAGCGAAATGTGGCGATGGCGGTGTTCTTCCTTATCAATTTGTGTCTGGGTGTGTCTGGAACATTTTGGGTGCAGACTCGCAATCGTCGTGAAGAAATTGGGGTTATGTTATCTTACGGTGCTACGCGGAGAGACATTGTTCGTTTCCTGTTGGGTGAAGGAATTATGCTTACTACAGCTTCTACCCTGATAGGATGTCTGTTTTATTTGCAATATGCTATCAGTGAAGGATTGGCTCAAGGACAGACAGGTATGGAAACGACTGATTCTTATTGGGTTCATAATTTCGGGCAACACTTCTTTATCGTTTCGTTCATCATTTACCTGATTCTATTAGTTGTAGTGTTGGTCGGCATTTATATTCCCGCCCGGAAGATAAGCGTCATTTCGCCAACGGATGCCTTGCGCGATGAATGAAACCGTACGATAAAAGCGGACAGGGTGTTCGGAAACGGACACCCTTGATTTTGTTAAGTTACAGATAATCAGTTAAGATTTGTTTTGGCACGACTTTTGACTATCTGATATTGGAAATTGAAAAACAAAAATTTGTATCACTTAATAACGATTAAACTATGAACATGATTGAATTGACTGGAATCAACAAGATTTACCGTACCAATGAAATAGAGACTCAGGCACTGGAAAACGTGAACCTGAATGTGGAAAAAGGGGAATTTCTCAGTATCATGGGGCCTTCCGGATGTGGAAAATCAACTTTGCTGAACATCATGGGACTATTGGATGCCCCGACAAGTGGAACTATCCAAATAGCCGGCACACTCGTTGAAGGCATGAAAGACAAGGAACTGGCCGCTTTCCGTAACAAGAACCTGGGATTTGTTTTCCAGTCGTTCCATTTGATTAATTCCTTGAATGTAATAGACAATGTAGAGCTTCCGCTCCTGTACCGGAATGTATCGGCAAAGGAACGCCGTCACCTGGCCGAAGAAGTGCTGAAGAAAGTAGGATTGAGCCACCGTATGCGTCACATGCCGACCCAGCTCTCCGGTGGTCAGTGCCAGCGTGTGGCTATTGCTCGTGCCATCATCGGAAATCCGGAAATCATTCTGGCCGACGAGCCGACCGGTAACCTGGATTCCAAGATGGGTGCCGAAGTCATGGAGTTATTACATCAGCTCAATCAGGAAGACGGACGCACCATCGTGATGGTAACCCACAACGAAGAACAGGCCCGACAGACTTCGCGTACGGTACGTTTCTTCGACGGACGTCAGGTTGGGTAAATGAAAGATAATGAACTGGAAACATGACACAAAATGATTAAGCAATATTTTCAACAGGCTTGGGCACAACTCCGCCAGCAACCCCTTATCAGTGCGGTGACGGTGGCGGGTACGGCCCTTTCCATCTTCCTCATCATGCTGGTGGTGATGATGCAGCAGGTAAAGGTAGCTCCTTTCTCGCCTGAGAGTAACCGTGACCGGTTCCTGCATGTAAAGTGGGGAAGTATTACAAATGAGGCTTGGGGAGAGAGTACCAGTAACGGTCCGTTGAGTGTACGGACCGCCCGTGAAGTATATGGAAAGATGACTACTCCCGAAGCGGTGACTATCTATTCTGTTTATTCGGAATCCCGTCCGGTGAGTTTACCGGAACAACCTGCCATCTCGGTGGATGTACGTGAAACCGATAATCAGTTCTGGACGGTCTTCGACTTTGTTTTTATCGATGGAAAACCTTACGACCAAGCTACTTTCGATGCCGGGCAGCCTGTAGCGGTCATCACCGAAAGTGTGGCACGGCACTTGTTCAGAACTACCGAAGCGACAGGAAAGGAGTTCCTGTTAGCCCATGCGCCTTATCGGGTGTGTGGGGTAGTGAAAGATGTCTCTACGTTAGCCGAGACCGCTTATGGTCAAGTGTGGATTCCCTATACATCGACCGACCAGGTAAACAATACCTGGAACGGAGATTTGATGGGATTTGTCAGTTGTACCATATTGGCACGAAACCGTAGTGATTTTCCGGCCATCCGTGAGGAGGCGAACCGTCGGTTGGACGAATACAACAAGTTGATAGGTGAGGACGGGTGGAAATTCATTAACCGTAACCGACCTTACGATCAGGAAAAGAATGTACTTGCCACCGGTGCCAATTGGGAGCCCGATGTGAAAGTTGAGCGCCGTAACCGTTTCATCATTTTCCTTATCCTGCTTATTGTTCCGGCCATCAATCTGAGTAGCATGACCCAGAGCCGTTTGCGTCGGCGTATCAGTGAAATCGGAGTACGCCGTGCTTTCGGATGTACCCGTATGGAGCTTCTGGGACAGATATTGGGGGAAAATCTGGTCATTACCTTGCTGGCTGGTATTTTGGGCTTGCTGATGAGTTTCCTTTTCGCTTATTGTGGTAATGAATTGATTTTTGCCCAGCAATATAGCATGACTCTCAATCCTCCTACTGTGGATGCGTCCATTTTGGTTCATGCGTCTACTTTCGGTTGGGCTTTGCTTTTCTGCTTTATCCTGAATTTGCTGAGTACAGGTATTCCTGCCTGGCGTGCGTCAAGGATGAATATTGTAGAAGCGATAGGAGGAAAGAATCATTAAATGAATAGATAGGGAGTCCACTAAAATATCGAATATGGAAAAGAAATTATTTACACAAATACGCAATGAATGGCATAGTAACCTGTGGCTGGCGTTGGAGTTGCTGGTGGTGAGTGTGGTGATGTGGTACATCATCGACCTGCTTTATAGCCGTATTGCTACATACATGGAGCCTCGCGGATTCAATACCGAGCATTGTTATCTGATAGAAATGGGAGTGCTTACCGATAAGAGTCCTGATTTTACACCTTATAGCGATACCCATAAGCAAAGTGATGAAGTTCGTGAATTGGTAGAGCGTCTGCGCCACCGTCCGGAAGTGGAGGCGGTCAGTCTTTCTCAGAACTCCTATCCTTACAACGGCAGCAATTCGGGACTGGATGTGATGTATGATACTCTACATGCTCCCAATTGGACTATTCGCCGTTTGGCAACTCCCGACTTTTGCCGTGTATTCCAATACAAGGGAACCCGTGGAGAAACACCCGAGCAATTGGCGGAACTTCTGGAACGGGGTGATTTCCTGGCTTCTGACAACCTGTATCGTCACTATCAGATATCCATGACTTCGCTAGTGGGTAAAAAGGCATTCCGTTTCAATTGGAGTAGTCCTGATGATAGTACGGAATACCGTTTGGGAGCTGCCTTGCAGAATGTCCGTTATAGCGATTACGAGCAGGGACGTTTCTGTTACTCAATGTTGTATAACTTGAACTTGATAGGTGAAGAATGGATCAATGCGGACAACGAACTTTGTGTCCGTGTCCATGCCGATCAGGACAAGAACTTTATCGAGAATCTGAAGGCTGATAGTGAAAAACAGTTTCGGGTAGGAAACCTCTATATCAGCGATGTGCGTAGTTTTGTGGATATCCGTCGGAATTACCAGCAATCCTATGCCAATGAATTGCGTAACTACATCGTAGGCATGGGCTTCTTGCTGCTCAACATTTTCCTGGGTCTGCTGGGTACCTTCTGGTTCCGTACCCAGCAACGGCATTCCGAAATAGCCTTGCATAAGGCGTTGGGAGCTACCAACGGCGATGTCTTCCGCCGGCTCATGGCCGAAGGCTTGTTCCTCCTCATCCTTGTGACGGTACCAGCCATCATTATCGACATCGTACTTGCCCAGAATGAATTGAATGCCTGGCATAACGGAACGACACTGGAATGGAACCGCCTGTTGCTTTGTGCCTCCGCTACGTTTATTCTGATATCTCTGATGATAGGTATAGGTATCGGTATTCCCGCCCGCCGCGCCATGAAGGTGCAGCCCGCCGAAGCCTTGCACGATGAATGATTTAACCGAAAAAAGAACAGTATGTTTACACAATATTTCAAACAAGCCCTCTGGCACCTGCGTGAGAATCCCGTCATCAGTTGGATTTCTGTACTGGGTACGGCTTTGTCCATCTGTATGATTATGGTCATTGTCATTACCTTGCGGGCACGTATCGCCGATTGCGAGCCGGAAGTGAATCGGAGCCGTTCGCTGTATGTGCCCAATATGTCTTACCGTACCAAGGGCGATACTAGCGGCAGCTCCGCTAACTCGAGCATGTCGGTACAGACGGGGCGCGAATGCTTTAAGCCGCTGACTACTGCCGAGGCCGTCACGTTGGTGTCACTGCCCGAAAAGGTGCGGGCTTCGCTGCCTGCCGGAACCAAGATGACCGCCGACAAGATAGAGACTGATGAGGCCTTCTGGCAAATATTCCGGTTCCGTTTCCTCGACGGGAAACCTTTTACCGGAGCCGATGTACAGAGCGGATTGCCACGGGCCGTCATAGCCGCTTCCGTAGCCCGTCGTCTGTTCGGACGTACCGATGTGACGGGGCAACACTTGGAGTTGAACCACGTGGATTTCCAGGTGTGTGGTGTGGTGGCCGATGTCTCCATGCTGGCTACGGATGCTTACGCGCAAGTGTGGATACCTTACACGGCAGGCGATGCCGAGGCCAATACATGGGGCTACAACCTGATGGGGCAGATGCGGGCCGTTATTCTGGCCCGTAGTGCCGATGACTTTCCGGCCATCCGCGAGGAATGTGAACGTCTGAGGCAGAAGTACAACGATGCGCAAGATGGTGTGGAAGTGTTTTACCGGGGGCAACCGGATACCCAGTTCACCCATCTTTACCGTTCGTGGTCGCAGGTCCCCGATGTACAGGGAGTAGTCCTCCGTTACATCGTCGTTATCCTGGTTCTCCTCATTGTACCCGCCATCAACCTGAGCAGCATGACGCTTTCGCGAATGCGTCGGCGGATGGCGGAAATCGGGGTGCGGAAGGCTTTCGGAGCCACGGCCAACGAATTGTTACAACAGGTGTTTCTGGAGAATCTGATATTGACTTGTCTGGCCGGTCTGTTGGGATTGCTGTTGAGTTATGTGGCTACGTTTGTATTGAACGGTTTCCTGTTCGGCAATTCCACCAATGCCTATTATTCCGGGGAGACTACCCTGACGGCAGGCACCTTACTCAGTCCGTGGATATTCCTGGTCGCCTTTGCCTTCTGCCTGCTGATAAACCTGCTCAGTGCGGGCATTCCGGCCTGGCGGGCCTCGCGGATGAACATCGTGGAAGCGATAAACGGAAAGATTCATTGAAAATAAGTTGACGAGTTGACAAGTTGACGAGTTGACAAGGATACAGGTATAAAGCTTCGTCCCCTTGTTCCCTCGTTTCCTCGTCAACTAAAAAAACAGAAGATATGACAAAGAAATTATTCACACAGATACGAAACGAATGGCGAAGCAACTTCTTCCTGGCGCTGGAATTGCTGGTTGTCTTCGTGGTATTGTGGTACATTGTGGACTGGTGTTGCGTTACGGCACGCGTCTACTTCGCCCCGATGGGCTTCGACACGGAGCACTGCTATAGCCTGACGGTGAACCGCCTGACACCCAATACGGCCCTTTATGAACCCGGCCGCACGCCGGAAAACGATATGGATGATCTATTGGAGATAGCCGAACGCCTACGCCATCGTCCCGGTGTGGAGGAAGTGGCCGTCTCGCAGAACAGTATTCCTTATGGTCGTGGTCGTAACGGGATGGAGGTCTGCGTGGACACGGTACCTGTCCACGCCATGCGCTGCTGGGCAAAGCCCGACTTTATGCGGCTGTTCCGCATACGGGGCGTGGCCGTGCAGAGGGCAGACGGACAGACGGTCTATACCACGAGTTCCGATTCGCTGGCCTCCGTGCTTGATCCTGGCACCCTCATTCTGTCGCGCAATGTGACATCCACTTACAAGGAACTCCATCTGCCCGATGCCACGCCGCTGTTGGGACGCCGGTTGACCTTGTGGTGGACCGGTAACGACCTCCGGATGCGGGTGGCCGGTATCGCCGAGCCTATGCGTGGAAGCCATTTCGAGACTTCCTCCCAGTGGCAAGGTCCTTTCATTGCCACCGACCTTCCGCGTGAGGTTATGGTCGAATTCGAGAATCCGGCTTACTTGGAACTGAGCGTGCGCGTGAAGCCGGAAGACGACCACGGATTTATCGAATCGCTGATGAACGATGCTGACCGCCTTTATCGTGTAGGTAATGTGTATGTGCAGGATGCTGAGCCTTTTTCTCAGTTGCGCACGAACGAAGAGCTGGAGGATATGAACGAAGTCAAGACCCAACTCTGCATCCTGGGTTTCCTGATGCTGAATATCTTTTTGGGCGTTGTCGGCACTTTCTGGTTCCGCACGCAGCACCGCCGTCAGGAAGTCGCCCTCCGCATGGCGTTGGGCAGTACGCGTCGGGGCATTTTCGTCCGCCTGATAACCGAAGGATTGCTCCTGTTTGTTGTGGCGATGATACCCGCTTCGCTCATTGCGTTGAATATCGGTATGGCCGACCTGGTAGATGTCTCGTGCCTGCCTTTCGATGCGCTCCGCTTCTGTATGGCCCTGTCGGTGACGGCAGTGCTCATGGCTCTGATGATTGTGCTGGGTATCTGGTATCCTGCACGCCGTGCCATGAAGGTACAGCCCGCCGAAGCCTTGCACGATGAATGATTTTTTAGATTGGTTCATAAACGGTTTTTACTATGAAATATGCTTGGATACATAACTTGCAGTTACTCTTTAACCAGCTGAACCAGCACCGTTTCTATACGGCGGTATGTGTGGTAGGAACGGCGGTTACCATGGCTTTTGTGATGGTAGTGGTAATGGTCTACGATTTCCGGACGGCCGATGTATCGCCGGAGACACGTCGTAGCCGGGTACTGTATAATTACGGCACCCAGTGTATGTGTCCCGACGGTACCAACATGTGGGGGTATCGGGGATTGGGACCGACGGCTTTCCATGCTTTCTTTGACGACCTGCCGGGGGTGGATGAACTGACTTGGCACGCAGGACTCCGGAAGGCGGTGTGTGCCTTGCCTGCCTCGTCCGACCGCCATCCGGTATTGCTCCGTCCCGTAGCGGCCAACTGGTTTGATTTTTTCCGTTACGATTTTCTGGCGGGACGTCCGTTCACTCAGGCGGAATACGATGCCGGACGTGCCGCTTTCGAGAAGGCCGATGACGAGTGGCGGAGCGTCCGTAACCGGGATGACGGTGTAGTACGCCGTTTCGTTGTCATCAGTGAGAAATTGGCAGGAGAATTGTTCGGAGGAACCGTCGAGGCGGTAGGCAAGCAATTCTTACTGGACTTTCAGGAGGTCCGTGTCGTGGGGGTGGTACGTAATGTCAGTTCCATTTTTCAGACGGCCTACGCCGATGTATGGGAACCGTTTACGTTGACCTACGAAGAAAATATGGACCCTTCTACCAGCACCGGCGGTCTGATAGGGTTTCATTATACCGTCCTGCACTTGTCGTCAGACGCTTCACCGGATGAGGTACGTGCCGAAGTGAATCGCCGGATGGAACAGCTCAACAAGCAGGGACTGGAGTATATCCTTCAGGATCCGCGTCTGTATACGCATACGGAGTACACCTTTTTCCGCGATGGAAGTATCAATGCGGGACTGGTTTATGGATTGTTGCTGGTGATTTTGCTGGTAGTGCCCGCCGTAGGCATATCGGGACTGGTTCACGCCCAGATGCAGAGCCGGTTGGGCGAGATAGCCATCCGCAAGGCATATGGGGCTTCCAATGCCGACATTATCGGACGATTGTTTTTCGAGAGTCTGTCTACCACCTTGATAGGAGGCGTGTTGGGGTATGGATTGTCGTGTGCATTGGTCTTGGCTGGTGGTGCGTGGTTGTTTGGTACGGGCGGTGTGGAACTGGAAGGTATCGTGTTGGGTAGCGACTTGTTGTTGCGTCCGTCGTTGTTCCTGACGGTACTGGCGGCCTGTCTGGTGTTCAATGCCTTGTCTGTATTGTTGCCTGCCTGGATAGCCGTACACAGAAGTATTTCATATACATTGACGGGAGGAGAATAAGCTATGTGGAAACAGATTTTCAATCAGATATGGAACCAGCGGCGTACCAACGCCTGGCTTTGGACCGAATTGTGTATCGTGACCGTATTGTTGTGGTATGGTGTCGATGTGGTGTACAATTACGAAGGAGCGGCCTGGCAACCCAAAGGATACGATACCTCGTGTGTGTTCGACCTGACGATGGGTACCAAGCCGATGGATTTCATTAACGATGCCGACAACCGGCGGGCAGGAGAGGATTTCACTTATCTGTACAATCTGATAAAGGATTATCCCGGGGTGGAAGAAGTTTGTGCCTATTACGGAAGTGTCCCTTATACGGATGAGGTGATGTCCGAAGGCTATGCGCCGCATACCGATTCTACGCATGTGGTAAATTGCTACATCAGATACGTGACATCTTCATATTTCAAGGTGTTTCGCCTGAATCCGTTGGCCGGGCAGTTGGATGAGGTACACTGGTCATCGGCCGAGAATCCCGTTCCTGTACTGATGAGTGTTGACCTGGTGGATTCCCTGTTCCTGTTGCCTCATGCGGCCGATGCCGTGGGCAGGACCTGCTTCAATCCTTATTGGATGAACACGAAGCATCCGGTGACCAACTACCGGGTAGCCGCTGTTCTGCCCCGCCACAAGTTGGGCGACTATGAACGCTACGAGCCTTTCATCTACCTGCCTGCCGACAAGGCCTTGTTCTGGCAGCATGTGGCGTTACGGGTTTCGCCCGATCAGGTAGCAGGTTTTGCCGAACGTTTCCGCCGGGACATGCAGCCGGTGTTCGACCGTGGAATCTTTTATTTGGATAACATCCGTTCGTACGACGATATGAAAGAGGCTTACGATGTACAGGAAGGGACGGTAAATTATCTCAATACGGTTTATGCCGTAGCTGCCTTTTTCCTGTTCAATGTCTTCCTGTGTGTGTTCGCCACCTTCTGGTACCGCACCCGCAAGCGTCGGTGCGAGGTGGCTCTCCGCCTGGCTTTGGGAAGTAGCCGCCGGCTGGTGATGCGGTATTTCCTGCTGGAAGGGTTTGTCCTCCTGCTATTGGCGGTGATACCGGCGCTGGTGATTGCTTGCAATATCCAATGGGCCGATCTGACGGTACATACACTGGTCGATGTTTCGGTGGCCCGTTTTGTGGAATGTTTTGTCGGAGCATTTCTGCTCATGGCTCTGATGATTTTTCTGGGTATCTGGTATCCTGCACGTCAGGTCATGAAGGTGCAGCCTGCCGAAGCCTTACACGATGAATGACGATTTTTGTTGAACCCTATTATTCGTGGAAATATGAAACGAACTTTTTTACTTATTTGTTCTTTACTCTCTCTTAACACGGTGCTTGCGGCCGGAGATGCCGATACTCCGGCGCGGCAACGCACCATTTCGCTGGAAGAAGCCATTACCTTGGCACGTGTACAGAGTGTGGATGCCGCCGTGGCACTGAATGAGTTGAAGACTGCTTATTGGGAGTACCGTACCTTCCGGGCCGACCTGTTGCCGGAAGTGAACTTTACGGCTACCCTGCCTTCATACAACAAGAGTTACAATTCCTACCAGCAGGACGACGGTTCGTATACCTTCGTGCGGAACAACTACCTGCAGATGAACGGCCAGCTCTCCATCGACCAGAACATCTGGTTCACGGGAGGTACCTTGTCTCTGAATACTTCGCTCGATTTTCTCCGTCAGTTGGACGGTACGGTGGGGAACCGCTTCATGTCCGTGCCGCTCGCTCTGACATTGAACCAGCCGATTTTTGGTGTGAACACCATCAAGTGGAACCGCCGCATCGAACCGGTACGTTATGCCGAGGCGAAGGCAGCTTTCCTGAGCGCGACCGAAGAGGTCACCATGACCACCATCAACCATTTCTTCAACCTCCTGCTGGCTCGTGAAAATGTGGCCATTGCCCGTCAGAACCTGGCCAATGCCGAGAAACTTTATGAAGTGGCAAAAGCAAAACGTCGCATGGGACAAATCAGCGAGAACGACCTGTTGCAACTGGAGTTGAATGTATTGGATGCCCGTTCCACCCTGACTTCGAACGAGAGTTCCCTAAAAAGTAGTATGTTTACTCTCCGTTCTTTTCTTGCGTTGGGTGAAGACGAGGAACTGGAGCCGGTGGTGCCCGATTCCGTACCCGATGTACGGCTTGATTATGACGATGTACTCCAGAAAGCGTTGGCCAACAACTCCTTCGCCCATAACATCCGTCGCCGCCAGTTGGAGGCCGATTATGAGGTGGCGAAAGCCAAAGGGAACATGCGTGAAATCACCCTCTTCGCCCAGGTGGGCTTCACCGGTACGGACAACCGTTTCGATAGTGCCTACCGCCGCCTGAAGGACAACCAGGTGGTAGAGGTCGGGTTCAAGATTCCGATTCTGGACTGGGGAAAACGCCGCGGACAGGTGAAGGTAGCCCAGAGTAACCGCGAAGTGACCGAAAGCAAGTTGCGTCAGGAATCCATGAACTTCAACCAGAATATCTTCATTCTGGTAGAGCAGTTCAACAACCAGCAGACCCAGCTTCATCTGGCCGATGAGGCCGACCGCATCGCCCGGAAGCGTTACCACACCAACGTAGAGACTTTCCTCATCGGAAAAATTTCCACCCTCGACCTGAACGACTCTCAGACTCAGAAGGATGAGGCACGCCGCAAGCACATCAATGAGCTCTTCTACTATTGGTATTATTATTACCAGTTGCGTAGCCTGACGCTTTGGGACTTTGCTTCCGGTACGGGAATCGATGCCGATTTCGAGAAGATTGTCAGACAATGAATCTCCGGATTCAAGGAATTATGTTTACTTTTGCAGGGTTATGATACTGATAATTGATGATGATAGTGCAATCCGTTCTTCGCTCAGCTTCATGCTCAAGCGGGCGAAGTACGACGTTCAGGCAGTTTCCAATCCGAAGGAAGCCATCGAGACGGTCCGTTCCGTTACGCCGCAACTGATTCTGATGGATATGAATTTCAGCCTTTCTACGAATGGCGAAGAAGGGCTGGTGCTCCTCAGACAGGTCAAACTCTTTTGTCCGGATGTTCCGGTCATCCTCATGACGGCGTGGGGGAGTATTCCGTTGGCGGTGCAGGGGATGCAGGCCGGAGCTTTCGATTTTATTACGAAACCGTGGAACAACGCGGCTCTGATGCAACGCATTGAAACCGCTTTGGAGTTGACGGCCAAGGATAAGACTGCTGATACATCTGTGTCCGACGATGACGGGTTTGACCGTAGTCACATCATCGGCAAGAGCAAAGCGTTGCTGGACGTATTGGCTACGGTGAAACGGGTGGCACGCACGGGAGCGTCGGTACTGATTACAGGCGAAAGTGGAACGGGAAAGGAGCTGATAGCCGAAGCCGTTCACTTGAACAGCCCCCGTCGGAACAAGCCGTTCGTGAAGGTCAACCTGGGCGGTATCTCGCAGACCTTGTTCGAGAGCGAGATGTTCGGCCACAAGAAAGGAGCGTTCACCGATGCCGTGACCGACCGCAAGGGACGTTTCGAACTGGCGGATAAGGGGACCATCTTCCTCGATGAAATCGGTGAGCTGGACTTGTCGTGCCAGGTGAAGTTGCTCCGTGTGTTACAGGAACAAACCTTTGAGCCGTTGGGTGAAAGCCGTCCGCGGAAAGTGGATGTGCGGGTGGTCTGTGCTACGAACGCCGACCTGGAACAGATGGTGCGCGAACATACTTTCCGCGAAGACCTTTTTTACCGCATCAACCTCATTACCGTGCATCTGCCGGCCTTGCGCGAACGACGGGAAGACATTCCCCTGCTGGCGCGTCATTTTGCCGAGAGCCGTTGCCGGGTCGACGGGCTTTCTCCGGTGGAATTGACCGCCGATGCCTTGGAGTACCTGAGCCGCCTGCCTTATCCGGGAAATATCCGCGAACTGAAGAACCTGGTGGAGCGTACCTTGCTGGTATCCGGTAAGCCTCAACTCACGGCCGACGATTTCAAGGCCCAGTATCATCCGTCCGCTCCCGGCGTGTCTGCTACGGAAAGTTTACAGGGCCTCACGCTGGAGGAACTGGAAAAACGTACCATCTTGCAGGCGCTTGAGGCTCACGGCAACAACTTGTCTCAGGTCGCTCTTTCGTTGGGAATCAGTCGGGCAGCCTTGTACCGGCGCCTGGAGAAATACGGCATTTCGTTCAACGATTAATACCGGAAGCCGATGAAACTGAAAACCTTGTTCTTTCTGCTGACCTTGTTGTTACTGGGGGCTTGGAGTATCTTGTTTTTCTTCGTCTTGAGGGAAGAAGGAACCTTGGTATATGTGAGCGAAGCAGTGGTTACCCTTAGCCTCATTGTGCTGGTCTACTTTTATCAGAAGGTAGTCCAGCCGCTCAATAGCATTGCCAACGGTATGGATCTGCTCCGCGAACAGGATTTCAGCAGCCGTCTGGCACCGGTCAGACAGGCCGAGGCAGACCGTATAGTCGATATGTTCAACCGCATGATGGACCAGCTGAAGAATGAACGTCTCAGGCTTCGGGAGCAGAACCATTTTCTTGATTTGCTCATCAACGTCTCTCCCATGGGAGTGGTCATCCTGGATTTCGACGGAAAAATTTCCATGCTGAATGCGGCGGCCTTGCGTTTTCTGGGCTATACGGCAACCGATGAATTGACAGGCAGGCGTTTTCAGGATTTGGATGCTCCGTTGGCCGGAGAGATAGCCCGCCTGCCCAAGGATACCTCCGATACCATCCGTCTGAGTGATGCCATGATTTACCGTTGCTCACGGCTCTCGTTTATAGACCGTGGGTTCGCCCATCCGTTTGTTCTGATAGAAAGTCTTACTACCGAAGTGGTAAAAGCCGAAAAGAAAGCATACGAAAAGGTTATCCGCATGATAGCCCATGAGGTGAACAATACTACCGCCGGCATCACTTCTACACTGGAAACGGTAGGCGAGGCCCTGAAGGACATGGAAGATACCGAGGATATACAGGAAGTAATGAAAGTGTGTGTGGAGCGTTGTTACGGGATGAGCAGTTTCATCACCAACTTCGCCAATGTGGTAAAGATACCGGAACCCAGTCTGGAACAAGTGCGTCTGAATGATAGAGTGACCGCTTGCAGGATGTTTATGGAGACGGTGTGTCGTGACCGCCGGATTACCCTGCACAACGAACTTTGTCCCGAGAATCCTACGGTGCGGATAGATACCGTCCTGTTTGAGCAGGTACTGGTGAACATCATCAAGAATGCAGCGGAAAGTATCGGTGAGTGTGGCGATATCTACATCCGTACCACCGCCTCGCCCGTCACGCTGGAGATAGCCGATTCCGGGAAAGGAATCAGCCGCGAGGTGGAAGCCAAGCTTTTCAGCCCCTTCTTTTCCACCAAGCCGAACGGACAGGGTATCGGCCTGATTTTCATCCGCGAGGTGTTGACCAAGCACGGATGTACATTCTCTCTCCGTACTTATCCCGACGGTCTGACCCGCTTCCGTATTTCATTTCCGGCCGTAACGTCCCGATGACTCCCCGAAATGGCGCTTGTGGAAAAAATCTGACAAGGTTCCGGTCGGTATGCTTGTGTAGCACGGCTTTATTCCCTAATTTTGCAGGCTGAAAATTAATGAGATTATGTGGTTACTTTTGGCTTTCTGCTCGGCGGCGTTGCTGGGCTTCTATGACGTATTCAAGAAAAAATCGTTGGCAGGCAATGCCGTACTTCCCGTATTGGGGCTGAACACCCTCTTTTCCAGTCTGATATTCTTACCGTTCATCCTCATTTCCCATTTCCGTCCGGAATGGTTGCAACAGACCATTTTCTTCGTGCCCGATGCCGGGTGGGAGGTACACCGGTATATCCTTCTGAAATCGGTGATTGTCCTTTCTTCGTGGACCTTCGGGTATTTCGGTATGAAACATCTGCCGCTCACCATTGTGGGACCTATCAATGCTACCCGTCCGGTCATGACTCTGGTGGGTGCTCTGCTGATATTCGGCGAGCGCCTGAACCTGTATCAGTGGATAGGTGTATTGCTGGCCATCGTTTCTTTCTTCCTGTTGAGTCGTTCGGGTAAAAAAGAAGGTATTGACTTCCAGCACAACCGGTGGATTTGGTTTGTGGTACTGGCCGCCCTGTTGGGAGCCGTCAGCGGTCTGTATGACAAGTACCTGATGGGACGGTTCGACAAGATGGTGGTGCAATCCTGGTATAACGTGTATCAGCTTTTCCTTATGGGCAGTGTGCTGATGTTCCTCTGGTGGCCCAAGCGGAAAACCACGACTCCCTTCCATTGGGACTGGTGCATCATCCTGATTTCCGTGTTCCTTTCGGCGGCCGATTTCGTGTACTTCTATTCCCTGAGTCTGGACGGTTCCATGATTTCCATCGTATCGATGGTACGTCGCAGTAGTGTGTTGGTTTCCTTCTTCTTCGGTGCCATGATTTTCCACGAGAAGAATCTTAAGAGCAAGGTTATCGACCTGTTGCTGGTCTTGCTGGGTATGATTTTCCTCTACATCGGAAGTACGCATTAAAAAATGGCCTTTAAATAATTGATATAACAGGTGTTCCAAATTCCGGAGATAAAAAAATGTCCGTTTGTTCGAGCGAAAACAAACGGACATTTTGATTAAAACGTTTATTGGAAATGATTAAAGAAAGAAAGGGGTTTAACCCATACTTTGCCAAGAAAGCAGAACGATTGTATTATTTCCACAATGGTTCTTGTTCCCAATTACGAGGAAAACCTAATGAATATGGGGTTACAGATGGGTGATTTACAAAAAGTCGTTTGAAATTGGCAACGAAAGTGTTATTGGTCGTAATGGAGTTAAGCCAATACGTCACATAGCAGAGTTGTGGATAAAGAGTTTGTTCACGAAACGAGAAATCCACTATCCATTTATCAGGCATACGCTTAGGCATCATAGGCTTGATAGGAAAAACCCGGTTTGACAGTCTTGAATGATGAGCACAACAATTACGAAGCACAGCAAGACATTCCAGCCAGCTTCTTAAAAATTTGTGATGATTCAATCCAAACTCTCTCGCTACCGCGTGCTTGGCTGAGGCATCCGAAAAATTGGAATAGAGTTTTGAAAGTGTACCCATTGAAATAACCTCCAATGTCTTCCATACAGGAGGCAGATCGGGTTCACTATATTTACGAAAATGCTCGGTTATAAAATCATCGTGTGAGCGGGAAACCTCCTTACGAACAACAGCTAAATTTGCTGTAAAACGTGTTTTATTGGTAGCATAGCTTTCGTCCATAAACCAAAATGCCCCAAATTTGAGAGCAAAATGTTTGATTATTTTAGTACGGACAGAAACCTCAATCGTTTGGATAGCGGTAAACAGTAAGGCCCGAAGCTCTTTATCAAAAGAATAGAGGTCTATAACATCGGCAAAGTTACTGCCTTCTCTGAATTGATGAGAAAAACGGTCGGTTTCAAAGTGTCGCCAATAACCTGCAAGACGAAAATAACTGATGGTGTCAAGAACGTCAATAGCTTGTTCAACATCATCAATAAGCAAACCTCTTTCTTTGAGTATGTCAATTTGCTGTTCTGTGGTTATGGCTTGATGCGTGTATCTAACTCCCATAAAAAAATGTCCCGCTGGGTACGCTAATCTTACGGGAAGCGGGCGGGATTTGTTAATGCAAAGATAATCTATTATTGGGAATATACCAAGAGAAGAATAGAAAATAGCCGAACTTTTTCATTTTACATTCTTCTTTTTCACATGTTTTCATTGCTTTGGGATTTGGACAAACCATTTTCAGACATTGAACATAAAGGAGCGTTATGCAACGCTTGTAAGTGTGTGAAGATATTAGAGTTCGTGTACTAAAACCTCATGATTTTTTCGAACACTATCACCAGACATCCCATCTGAAATAATTGTAAGGATTGTAATGTAAGGGGGACTGATAGACGTAATACCATTCCAAATTCCGGAGTCAAAAAATGTCCGTTTGTTTTGATTCGAACAAACGGACATTTTGATTAAAACAAACGTTCCTTTGGGTTGACACGAACGTTCCTTTTGATGGAAACGAACGGACGATTTATTGACCGGAGAAACGGCTAGTGTTGTTGCAGGTATTGTTTCATGCCGGTGGTGTAATAGATTTCCGTATTCCCTTTGTCGGTAGTATAAATGAAATACGCGTCCAGTTCCGGATGAGCGTTGCAGATTTGTTTGGCCGAATCCAGTCCCAGTACCATGAACGAAGTGGCGTAGGCATCGGCGGTGGCACAATCCGGCGCTACCACGGTGGCCGAAAGAATGTTGTGCTGGATAGGATAACCGGTACGCGGGTCGATGGTATGGGCATATTTCTTTCCGCCCTTGTAGTAGAAATTCCGGTAGTTACCCGAAGTAGCCAGTCCCACATTGGTCAGTTTCAGTACCGTTTGAATCTCCTGGTTTACCGATAAAGAGTCGTCTATCGGCTTGTTTACGCCGATGCTCCAGGTCTCCATCTTCGGATTCTCTCCCTTCATCACCAGTTCGCCGCCGATGTCAATCATGTAGTTGCGGATGCCCTTGCTATCCAGTAGGTGGGCCACACAATCCACTCCATATCCTTTGGCGATGGCGCTGCAATCCAGCATCAGACGCGGGTCTTTCTTGACAATCTTTCCGTTTACCAGTTCTACCTTGTCAATGCCGACAAACTGGTGCAGGCTATCTATCATGGCCGAATCTACCTGCGCTGCGTTCTTGAATCCGAATCCCCAGGCATTTACCAGCGGAGCCACCGTAATGTCGAAGGCACCGTGAGTTTCTTTGGAAATCTGTTTGGCCAGCAGGAAGACCTCCGTAAAGAGCGAATCGGCGGTCAGGTCTGTATTTTCGTTGATGTGGGTGATGACCGAAGCCTTGTTGAACGGAGAAAGTGAGTTGTCCACCTTTTTCAGTTCCGCTTCAATTTCATCTTTCAGGTTTTCTTTCGATTGGTACGTAATCTTGTAGATGGTTCCGAACACGAATCCCTGGTCGGTCTGATAAGGGGCCTGTTTCCGTAGAATCAGTACGGTTCCTACTATCAGCACCACCAGAAAAGGAAGTTGCCATCTGAGCTGTTTGTTTGCCATAAACCATTAATAGTTAAACGTTTGAAAATAAATGTTCTGCCAGAATCTTTATACCGATGCCGATGAGTACCAGTCCGCCGAAGAGTTCCATCCGCAGGTGAAATCTTTTACCGCAGAATACCCCGATAAGGCTTCCGATGATGGAAATCACGAACGAGGCGATACCGATGGCGGCAAGCGGGAAAGCCAGCGAATCCAGGCTCCGGTAACCGGTAAAGGCGAATGAGATACCCACGGCCAGAGCATCGATACTGGTGGCCACGGCCAGGGTGAGAATCACCTTCAGGCGGGTAGGGTCGAAGCTGCTTTCTTCTTCGTTCTTGAAATGTTCGCGAATCATCCGAATCCCTAAAAAGGCCAGCAGGCCGAAAGCTATCCAATGGTCGTAAGATTCTATCAGCTTGCTGAAACGGCTGGCTCCCAGCCATCCGATGAACGGCATCATAGCTTGGAAAAGACCGAAGAAGAACCCCATCTTCAGGAAAGTACCCCATCGTATCCGGTGGAGGATGATACCGCTGGTGACGGACACGGTGAAGCAATCGATGGCCAGACTGACGGCCAGTAACCAGATTTCTAATGCACTCATGAGTTAGAACGGAAGGTTATAGATGAGGTTATACGTAAAGTTGAAGCTTGTCCCCCCGTTTTTGCCAAATCCCGGAATGTACCAGGCTTCGGCATTTTCATTGGCGGTGATGCTGAGACGTTTCTTGTAGCGGACACTCCAGCCCATGCAGAACCCTTTGTAGATTCTGGCCTTCATGCCACAGACAATTTCTATCCAGCCTGCTTTGCTTTTCTGTCCCGGATAATCAAAAGGGATGCTGATGATGCCTCCGTAGTTCGGGTCCTGCATGGCAGGTCCTTTTACGTCGTAGGTGAAAGAGGTGAATCCATAGCGGAGACCTACAAGCAACCAGCCCGGCAAGTGAGGTTTCTTATAGAGGGCATTGATGTCCAGACCTATCCGGAAATAAGGGGCTGAGGTCTTATAGGAAAGTTCGGTATCTTCGCCGAAGGCATCCGCTTTTCCGTAGCCGATTTCCACCGTGGGGAAGAACATGTTCTTCAGGTTACTCTGCACCTGAATTTCCGAATTGAAAATGTCGCTTCCTAACAGGTTACTGATGGGGCCTGCTATTTCTACTCCGATGGCCGTTCCCTGATAGAACGGAATCTTCTCTTTCTCTTCGATGATGGTTACCTTTTCGAATTTGGTCTGACTCCGTCCCGTTACCGGCACAAGCAGCAGACTACTCAGTAGCAGCGGTAAAATATAGCTTGAAATTTTCTTTCTCATTGTTGTCGATATTCGGGTTCGTGATAACGATGGAGTCCATTATGTTTATCTGACCGGGAGTGATACCCGTCACTTCGTAGAACATCATGGTTCCACAATCCAGATTCGTGAAATAAGGGATGTTCCTGTGATGGATAGTAAACTGATCTTTATACATGTTGTTATAGACGAGGGTGAGGGTAGTCTCGTCGTCATAACTCAGCGGGATGCTGATGGCACTGACTTCAGTTTCCCGGTTAATCAGGGTGTCACTGATGATGGAATCGTGTACGAGCACTTCTTTCAGGCTTCCGTCCGATAATGTGTCATAACGGATTACATCAGCCTTAATCTGTCCGATAACGGTAAGTGTATCCTGGTAACTGATGGATTGTCCGTACTGGTTCACCAGTTGGAACCTGGCATAAGATATGGTATTTATAGGGCAGTCTTCTACTTCGCAGGACGGAATGCAGAAGAGAGCCAGCAGGATGAGTACGATAACCGGTAGTTTTTTCATACGGATTACAGTTCTTTTTCGATTTGGTACTTGTTGCGTTCACTGGAGTTTCGGGCTATCAGTTCACCCAGGAAACCTGCCAGGAAAAGTTGGGTTCCGATAATCATGGTGGTCAGTGCCAAGTAGAAATAAGGGCTTTCCGTTACCAGGCGATAGGGATTTCCGCAATACATATCGTACAGTTTGCTTGCACCTACAATGATGACAGAAATGAATCCGAGTATGAACATGATAGAGCCCAGGAATCCGAAGATGTGCATCGGTTTCACGCCGAAAGTAGACAGGAACCACAAGGTGAGCAGGTCCAGGTAACCGTTTACAAACCGGTTCAGGCCGAATTTGGTCTTTCCGTATTTGCGTGCCTGGTGGTGTACCACTTTTTCTCCGATGCGGGCGAATCCGGCATTCTTGGCCAGGTAAGGGATGTAACGGTGCATTTCGCCGTATACCTCTATGTTCTTCACTACGTCGCGGCGGTAGGCTTTCAGCCCGCAATTGAAGTCATGCAGGTTATGGATGCCCGATACGGCACGTGCCGTGGCGTTGAAGAGCTTGGTAGGAATGGTCTTCGAAAGCGGGTCGTAACGTTTCTGTTTCCAGCCGGAAACCAGGTCGTAACCGTCCTGGGTAATCATCCGGTAGAGTTCCGGAATTTCGTCAGGGCTGTCCTGAAGGTCAGCGTCCATTGTAATGACAACGTTGCCTTGTGCCTTTTCGAATCCGCAGTAGAGCGCGGGAGATTTTCCATAATTGCGGCGGAACTTGATACCTTTTACGCATTCCGATTTCCGGCTCAGTTCCTCGATGACTTTCCATGAACCGTCTGTACTTCCATCGTTTACGAAAATTACTTCATAGCTGAAGCCGTTGGCTTTCATCACTCGTTCAATCCATGCGTAAAGTTCCGGCAAGGATTCTTCCTCATTATATAAAGGTATTACAACAGATATATCCATATATATAAAAATCTTAAATCAAAATCAATTATGTTTTCTTCGCATCACCAGCAGGGCGGTAGGGAGCGCCAGCAATACTCCGTACATGAAGTTCTGTGAAATCAGTTGAAAGGTCAACTGGATAGGCGAGAGCGAAGAAATCAGACTGAATCCTTCAATGAACTGGTCTATGCTTTCTTTCATTTCTTCTGTCGCCGTGGGCTTCATCGCTTCCAGTTGTCCGATGTAACTGTCTATCAGAAATCCGTTGTCGATGTAACGGAAGTAGATGTAATGCGCGACGGCGGCCAGCAGAGCGGCAAACAGGTACATCAGGACAGTAAAGGCGAACGCGCGCGAGAAAGTGATGGTCCCGTCGCAATAACGGTTCCGGAACTTGCGTGCATAGAGATACCCCAGTATCGGAACAAAGAAAGTCAGCAACACAAACAGGAGTTGCAGAAGTGGAATGGTAAAACCTAGCGGTAGGAAGGCAAACTTGATAATCCAGAACAATCCCATAAGCGTTCCGAAATACATGGCAGTCTGTTGCAGATTGGTTGGTTGGCTCTGTGTCATGTGCGGTGGTTTAATTTATGGATGCAAAAGTACGTTTTTTCGCTCGTTGTAGGAATGAAAAACCCGAAAAAAACGTGTTATGGATAAAAAAACAGCATTTTTTTTGCGAAAGGTATTGCAGATTCAAAAGAAATGTCTACCTTTGCACCCGCAATCGAGAAACAAGCGCAGGTTTGACATCTTGAAAGCATGAATACGGGTAAGTCCCATACGGCCAGCTCCCTTCGAATCCTCCAGGGCTTGATCGCAGCAAAGGTAGTTGGTTGTAGCGGCGCGATATGGTCAGCTTACCCACCCGCCTCTTTAGCTCAGTTGGCCAGAGCACGTGATTTGTAATCTCGGGGTC
>ERZ780034.17-NODE-17-length-64072-cov-7.38788_pt1 | contig 64072 bp, 42 predicted proteins | sample MGYA00511855_ERZ780034 | MGnify/ENA primary metagenome ERZ780034 (study PRJEB29588, sample SAMEA2148024) | human gut metagenome | biome: human gut; feature: human-associated habitat; material: faeces | place: Denmark | collected 2008/2010 ...
TTTGGGGCGTTTAGCTCAGCTGGTTCAGAGCATCTGCCTTACAAGCAGAGGGTCGGCGGTTCGAATCCGTCAACGCCCACTTTAAGCCTCGCATAAGCGAGGCTTTTTTGTATGCAAACGAATCAAAAGTTATAGTGGGTATTCTTCGAATGCATATAATACGGTAGAGAGGTATCTTTCTCCTGTGTCTGGTAGTAGGACTATGATGTTCTTGTCTTTGTAAGTTGATTCTTGGGCCAATTGAAGAGCTGCGTAAGTAGCTGCGCCAGAAGAAATGCCTACTAATAATCCTTCTTTGAAAGATAATTCGCGTCCAGTACGGATAGCATTATCATCGGTTACGCGTATGATGCGGTCTACTACTTCCGGGTGGTAGCTTTTGGGGATGAATCCGGCTCCTATGCCTTGTATTTTGTGGAGACCAGGTTTATCGCCTGACAAAACAGCCGATGAGTCCGGTTCAACTCCAATAATCTCTATGTTTGGATTGTACTTCTTCAGTCCCATTCCTACACCACTCAGTGTTCCTCCGGTTCCTACTCCTGCTATAAATACATCAACTTTGCCGTCTGTGTCTTTCCAGATTTCTTCGGCGGTGGTGTGTAAGTGTGCTTCCGGATTGGCTGGATTCTCGAATTGTTGGAGAATAACTGAGTCTTTGATTTCTGCTTTCAGTTCGTCTGCTTTCTGGATGGCTCCTTTCATGCCTAATGCTCCAGGGGTCAATACCAGTTTTGCTCCGCGGGCTTTCAGTAGGTTTTGTCTTTCTATGCTCATGGTTTCGGGCATCGTAAGAATGGTTTTGTATCCTTTTACGAGGGCTACCCATGCCAGTCCTACCCCTGTATTTCCGCTGGTCGGTTCGATAATGACGGAGCCAGGTCTCAGGATTCCTTTCTTTTCTGCATCCTCTATCATGGCGAGGGCTACTCTGTCTTTTACGCTGCCTCCTGGGTTAAAATACTCCAGTTTTGCAATGATGTTTGCTTGAGCCTTATGAGCTGTCTTCAGTTTTTCTAATGCTAATAGAGGCGTGTTGCCTATCAGCTCAGTCAAATGTCTTTTGATATTTGCCATAGTCGTATTTTTAGAGTTCTATGGGCGCAAAAATAAGAGAGAAGGTAAAAGGGGGCAATACCTTTTTTAGGGTATATTGGTAGGGATAAAAAAAGAGAAGCGTTATATAACGTTTCTCTTGTGGTTGCGGAGGCCTGACTCGAACAGACGACCTTTGGGTTATGAGCCCAACGAGCTACCAACTGCTCCACTCCGCGATGTTGTTTTCTTTATGGTTGCGGAGGCCTGACTCGAACAGACGACCTTTGGGTTATGAGCCCAACGAGCTACCAACTGCTCCACTCCGCGATGTTGTTTTCTTAATTCGAGTGCAAAGGTACGGCTTTTATTTTTTGTATGCAAATTTTTTTTGTGTTTTTTTTGTTTGCGAAATATTATTGAGCGATATCCGGTAATTGAATTTGCTTGATCGGATGGATATTTATCGGTTTTATTGACGTTTTGAGCTACTTTTCAGGCATTCTTTGTGCCAGATGGTGCATAGTCTTCTTTCTAGTATTGTAGGAACTTTTTTCAGAATTTTTCCTGATAAATATCTTACGTTTTATTCTCTTGGCAGCGAAGAACTTTCAGCTGAAGGTTTTTCTCTGACAGGGATTTCTGCCGATTTTGAGGAAGGGGTACAATTTGTTGAGCTTCGAATTTGTATAGTCGGAATAAAAGCAGTATTTTTGCTCAGTTTTAGTATGTGATGTGCAATTAGTGAACGTATGACAGTCTTAAAAACAAGAGCTCAATTAGTTGATGTAGCCCGGCAGCTGTTTGCTAAAAAGGGAGTAGAAGATACTACAATGAATGATATTGCGGTAGCTTCCAAGAAAGGTCGTCGTACGTTGTATACCTATTTCAAGAGTAAGGAGCAGATTTATCAAGCTGTGGTAGAATCGGAACTGGAAATGCTTTCGGGGCACATGGAAATCACGGCTGCCAAGAATCTGAGTCCTGATGCCAAGATAATGGAACTGATTATCAATCATCTGGATTCCATTAAAATGGTGGTTTATCGTAACGGTACGTTGAAAGCCAATTTTTTTCGTGACATCTGGCGAGTAGAAACGAAACGCAAGTACTTTGATACTAAAGAGATAGAATTTTTCCGGAAGGTACTGCAGGAAGGAAAGGATAAAGGGATTTTTCAGATAGACGATGTAGAGATAACTGCTGATATTCTTCATTACTGCATAAAAGGAATTGAAGTTCCTTACATCAGGGGGCAGATTGGAGAAAATCTGGACGATGAAACCGGATGGCGCTATGTGAAAAATATTGTATACGGCGCATTGGGATGTACACGATAATGAAAAGAATTTCTTAATTAAAACGTAATATTATGGGATTATTAACAGGTAAGACAGCAATTGTGACAGGTGCCGCTCGCGGTATTGGTAAGGCAATTGCCTTGAAATTTGCTTCAGAAGGTGCAAATATCGCATTTACAGATTTGATGATTGACGAAAACGGTCTGAATACAGAAAAAGAAATCGCAGCCTTTGGCGTAAAGGTAAAAGGTTACGCTTCGAATGCTGCCAGTTTTGAAGATACTGCCAAAGTCGTAGAGCAGATTAAGGAAGATTTTGGTTCTATCGATATTTTGGTAAACAATGCCGGTATTACAAAAGATGGCCTGATGATGCGTATGTCTGAGGCACAGTGGGATGCTGTTATCGGTGTAAACTTGAAGTCTGCTTTCAACTTCATTCACGCTTGTACTCCGATTATGATGCGCCAGAAGAGTGGTAATATCATCAATATGGCTTCTGTAGTAGGAGTTCACGGAAATGCCGGACAGTGTAATTATTCTGCTTCTAAGGCAGGTATGATTGGTTTGGCTAAATCAATTGCTCAGGAATTGGGTTCTCGTGGAATCCGTGCCAATGCGATTGCTCCGGGCTTTATCATCACTGAAATGACTGCTAAGTTGTCTGATGAAGTGAAAGCTGAATGGAACAAGCGTATTCCTTTGCGCCGTGGAGGTACACCGGAAGATGTAGCTAACATAGCTCTGTTCCTGGCTTCTGACATGTCTTCATATGTATCAGGCCAGGTAATTCAGGTGGATGGTGGTATGAACATGTAATTTATGCTGCATAATTCTGCAGGCACGGATTTCGCAGGTGTAAAACACACGAAAGGTCGGAATCCGTGCCTGTTTTTATTTGAATACGTTGAATCATGACTGTAGTTTACGAAGACAATCATATTATTGTGGTCAACAAGACTGCTTCTGAAATTGTGCAGGGAGACAAGACTGGTGATGTACCTTTGTCGGAAATCGTTAAACAATATCTGAAGGAAAAGTATGCGAAACCCGGTAATGTCTTTTTGGGAGTGACGCATCGTTTGGATCGTCCGGTAAGTGGGTTGGTAGTTTTTGCCAAAACCAGTAAGGCATTGGCACGGTTGAATGAAATGTTCCGTAACAGTGAAGTGAAGAAGACTTATTGGGCGATTGTGAAGCAGGCTCCCAAAGAACCAGAAGGCGGGTTGGTTAATTTTCTGGTACGCAATGAAAAGCAGAATAAATCGTATGCATACGATAAGGAGGTACCTAATTCCAAGAAAGCAGTACTTCATTACCGGCTGATTGGGCATTCGCAGAATTATTTTCTGTTGGAAGTAGATTTAAAGACGGGACGCCACCATCAGATACGTTGTCAGTTGGCAAAGATGGGATGTCCTATCAAAGGCGATTTGAAGTATGGATTTCCTCGTTCTAATCCGGATGGAAGCATTTGTCTGCATGCCCGTCGGGTACGTTTTATCCATCCTGTGTCAAAGGAAGAAATCGATCTGACAGCACCTGTTCCGGAAGGAAGCTTATGGAACGGTTTCGATATGCTTTGATTGATGTTTATGGGTATAAAAAGTGAGTGGGAGCGCTTCACAGCGTTCCCACTCATTAACACATAGGCATCTTCTTTATAAAAAGAGGTTGAGTCCTCTTTATATATGGGGTTGGGTTTTAAAAAAAGTCTATTAGTTTTTGTGTATGCAATTTGTACCATAAATAGTATTGCAAGATACGTGCCAAACTTTACTGATTTGTTTAAATAGCTTATAATAAACTATTTATATATTCCTCTTGTGTTTGTCCGGTTTCTTTTTTGTGGAAAACAGTGTGGATGGTGTGGAAAAAGTCCACACTTTATTGTGGAATATTATAAAGTTTCAGTTTATTGTAGAGTGTTTTACGGTCTATACCAAGAAGTTGTGCTGCACGTGTCTTGTTATTCCTCGTTTGTTGCAGAGCCTGTAGAATCCGTTGTTTTTCGTCATCTTCATTCCTCAGCGTCAGATTAACTGTTTCCTGGCTTGTTCTTGTAGCGTATAATTCTTCTCCTAATTCTTTACAGGTGATGAAATCGCCTGTAGCCAACAGAGTTGCCCGTTTAACTACATTTTTCAGTTGGCGCAGATTTCCTGGCCAGTCATAACGTTGCAAGGCATTACAAGCTTCTGCATCGAATCCTACCAGGTTACGTTCCAACTCTTTGTTGGCCTGGTCGAGGAAGAAATTGGCAAAGAGCAGGATGTCTTCAGCCCGGTCTTTCAGTGAAGGCATGTAGAGTGTGAATTCATTGATTCGGTGATATAAATCTTCCCGGAAATTTCCTTTTGCGATAGCTTCTTTCAGGTTTTCGTTTGTTGCTGTAACCAGACGCACATCTATTTCGATTTCCTTGACGGAACCAATTCGCCTTACCCTGCGTTCCTGTAGAGCACGTAATAACTGTACCTGTACTTCGTAACTTAGGTTTCCTATTTCATCCAGAAAAAGCGTTCCTCCGTTGGCTTCTTCAAAAGCTCCGACTTTATCGGTCAAGGCCCCGGTAAAAGAGCCTTTGATGTGTCCGAAGAATTCAGATGCAGCCAGATCTTTGGGGATGGAACCACAATCGATAGCAACGAACGGTTTATCAGCCCGTTTGCTCAACTGGTGTATACGGTGTGCTACATATTCCTTTCCGGTACCGCTTGCGCCGTTTATCAGTACAGACATTTGGGTAGGCGCTACCAGACGTACATAGTTGAACAGTTGTTGCGCGGCTTCACTTTCTCCTTCCAGGAAGTTTGAGGCAGGAGGCAACAGTATATTTTCTGTTTCTTTTGTTTCTTTGTGTGGAAGAACAATGGCTTCTTTGATTTTTTTGAGGAGCTCATCCGGTTGTATGGGTTTGGATATATAATCTGTTGCTCCTAATTTCATACATTGTACGGCACTTTGGATTTCTGCATAACCGGTCATGATGATGAAAGGGGTATTTTTTTTCTGTTCTCTAAGCCAAGAAAGCAAGTTTATTCCATCCTGATCTGGCAAGCGCAAATCAGAAATTACCAGATCAAATTCTTTTGAAAGCAGAATTTTACGGGCACGGGCACTCGTGCTGGCTGTTTCTACATCGAATTCCTTTTTCCCCAACCACGTCTTCAGCATGGTAGAAAATGTCAAATCATCTTCAACGATCAGTACAGTTGAAACCATAACTATTTAATTAATTATACAAATATAATCTTTTTATGGCATTGTTCCATTTCTTTCAAGCACTTTTTACATAAAACTTGTATGAAAATAGAAAATTTCTGTCAAAGAAAACTCACTTGATAAAAACATGAGGACGTTTTGATTAAAATGTCCTCATGTTTCGATTAAAATGTCTAGACGGATTATTTAAAACGATTAGGCGTTTTTAGATTCTTGTTGATGTAATGTTGTGCAGTAGTTTTCGGCATATGTGATTACTTTTTCTGCACATCTGATGATTGACGCTGTGTATGTTTCACTTTCGCTGTCTGTAAGTCCGCTGGTTCGTCTGTGGTCCATGTCCTGCAAGACAGGAATAATCTCCTTGGCTTCTATCATGGTAAAGGTAGGGAGCATTTTATGGGCAATGGCGCAGAGTTGTTGTGAATTGTTTGCTTTTTGTGCTTCCTGCAGTGCCTGTATGTTTCGTTGGGTTTCATGTATGAAGGTCTGCATGATTTCGATGGCTGCTTTCGGATCGTCTTCTGAGAAAGCGGTTAAAGGAGTAAACCGGAATGGAGATGTTGCCGTTTCAGGGAATGGAGATATTTCCGATTCTGGCTTTTCAGGGTGAGCTGATTGAGAAACCTGAAACAGACGGGTGAATATCTGCAGGATATCTGATTGGTTGAACGGTTTCTGTAACATGCCGGAGAAGCCTTTCGACTGGAAATCTTTTTCACTTAAATCACCGCGGGCTGTGATTGCGATGATTGGTAATGTTTCTGCATGGGGAATTGCCAGTTTTCGGATATGTTGGAGTAGTTCAAATCCGTTCATAGCTGGCATCTGTATGTCTGTAAAGACAATGTCTATCCGTTGGGTTGTCAGGATTTGCATCGCCTCGTCCGGTTGCTGACAACAATGGATGATTGGTTTTTCTTCAGCCGAGGTTTCACCGTTGACCAGTGTATGCAGAATGATGGCTTGTGTAAGGTGTAGTTGGATGCTGTCATCATCTACCAGCAGGATGTTCAGGCGAGTGGTAGGCAACAGTTTCCCGGCTTTGTTGGTACCAGACTTATTGGCTGAGATATGCGGTAAAGGCAATGAAACCGTGAAGGTACTTCCTTTTTGGGGTATACTGTCAATATGGATTTTTCCGTTGGCCAATTCGATGAGTTTCTTGGATATGGAGAGTCCTAATCCGAAACCTTCCTGTCCTTGAGCACTTTGAAGACGGGTAAATTCCTGGAAAATGCGTGTCTGTTCTTCGGGAGTCATACCACAACCGGTATCCTGGACACTGAATGTAAACTGATTGCCCTGATAACGGACACGTAGTTTGATACTACCTTCATGAGTGAATTTCAGGGCGTTTGAAAGCAGGTTCTCTGCTATTTGCCGGATGCGGAAAGGGTCTCCTTCTAATACCAGTTCGTCTGCGACCTGTTCTTCGTAAGTCAGGCTGATACCTTTCTTTCCCGCTAGTGGAAGAAAGCTGTGGAAAATGTGGTTGAAAAGTTCATTCGGGTGAAAGGCTACCTGCTGCAGGTCCATTTTTCCGGCTTCCAGACGATGATAGTCCAGTAATGAACCTATCAGGTCGAGCAAATGTCTGGCTGAACTTTTCATATTAGACAGGTAAAGCAGTTGTCGGCGATCTTTGGTGATTCGGATTAAAAGGTCGATATAGCCGATAATAGAGCCAGTAGGAGCTTTGATGTCGTGAGTAATGGTCAGCATCAGTTTCTCACGGGCTATCAAAAGGTTTTCTGCATACAGCTTGGCCTTTTCCAGTTCTTTCCGGTAGTGTGCACTGCGTGTCAGGTCTCGCCAGATAACTATGAAGAAGATGAGTGAAAGTACTACGGCTACTGTTGCAATGATTTCTATGGTATGGGCTGCCTGGTTACGTATTTCCTGTTCTTGACGAATCTTGCTGAATGCTGCGTTCTGTTCGTCAGTTTCGATGCTTTCCAGCAGTTGGGTAACACGTTGGCTTAATTCACTTCCGGCTATTCGTAAGCGGTTGATTCGCTCCAGTAGCACGCGTTGCTGTTGCTGTTGGGTATTGAATACCTTCCCGCGGATGTCTGAAATCAGGTTGGCTATTGTGTCAATCGGGCTATATTCTTCGCTGATGGTGTCTGTGTATTCCTCCTGTATGATATTGTTTACTTGAGTAGAATCGTTCTTCCCGGGAGAGAAAACCTCGGCCAGGCGTTTAAAGAATCCTTTTTTCTTGTGGTGGATGGTATAAGTATTTCGGTGAGTTACAATCTTTTTTTGTACACGTGGCGCTCTGAGTAATGAGTCCTGTTTGTTGAGTAGACTGTCCAGTTCGGCCTGATACAGTTCCTCTGTCGGGCTGTCTGCCATGGCTTCCAGAACAGCTATCATGTTTCTTTCTTTTTCCCGGAGTAGTCCACGTACAGTGTCCAGACGGGTTTGCTGTAAAGTGTCTGTCAGATAAATCTGTAGTGTATCAATACTTTTTTCTGCTTCCCGCATAGCCAGCAGGTATGGTTGGAATTCATCGATTTTTCCAGAACGGAGTGTCTGTCCGATAATTTCCACATCATACAGCTGACTGATAATCTGGTTGGTGATTTTCCGTCGTTTGTTGATATTGGCTTCGAGTTCCGATGGCTCGGTCAGCAAATTCATTTCCTGATAGATATAACCGATGGCTCCTAGTAATAGCGAAATGAGGAGGATGAATCCGAAGGCAATTTTAGAAGAAGTCGATATCATGATGTGGTAGATTGGGGACGGGTTTTATGTTTGAATCGGAGGTAATACATGATACCTGCGCTGGTCAGTCCGAAAGGGAAGGCCATCCAGACACCTGTAATCCCCCCATTCAGGACAAAGCCGAAGAAATAACCGGCAGGCAAGGATATGACGAAATAAGCGATGAATGAATATAACAACATGGGGCGTACATCGGCCATACCTCGCAGAGAGTTGGCGAAGTTTATCTGTAGTCCGTCACCGAACTGGTAGATGACTAATGGAATGATGAGTTGGGCTACCATGAGACTGACCGCCTGACTGTCGGTGAATAATCCTCCTAACTGATGTCGGAGCAGGAAAATGGGAATAGAAGTTGCTATTATCATGATGAAAATCAGGTGGAATCCTGCGGTAGCTGTCCGTCGTACGTTTTCGATATCATGTTGTCCGTAGTAGTTACTGATGCGGACCGATACTGCAGCTCCCATTCCATAATACATCATGAAACAGACTTGTGAGATGGTCAGCATTATCTGATGAGAGGCTAAGGCTGTACTTCCTAACCAGCCCACCATAATGGTACTGAGACTGAAAGAAGCTGTTTCCATTCCCATCTGTCCGGCGATAGGCCATCCTAAACGGTTGAGCAAGGAAAAATCGGTACGGTTAATTTTTCCCTTTAGAAAGCCTTTATGGAACTGTCGGTAACGACCTGTACAGAAAAACAAGCAGAGGTAGGCGATTACCATCAGGATACGGGCTATCAGGGTAGACAGGCCGGCTCCGTTCAGACCTAGTTCCGGCAGACCGCATTTGCCGTAAATCAGCAGGTAGTTGCCGATGATATTCAGAATATTTCCACCGAGAAGAATCCACATGGAAACACGGGTATCGGTAATTCCGTCGGTAAATTGCTTGAAGGCATTGAACCAGAGCACGAATGGCATGGATGTCAAAAGAATGAGAAAGTAAGGGCGCATCATAGGGATGAGCTCCTGCGGTTGACCTAACCGATGGATATTCTGGTAAAGCAGGTACATGACAGTGCATACCATAACCGCCAGTACAGTATTGGCAGCCAGGCTGTTTTTCAAGGATCGTCCGGCAGCTTCATAATTGTGTTGTCCGAACAGGCTGCCTACTATCGGAGTCAGTCCATAGGAAAATCCCGTGCTGAAAATAATGGCCAGTCCGAACATGTTATTGACAAAACTGGCAGCAGCCAGTTCTGGAGTACTGTGGTGTCCAATCATCAAGGTGTCAGCAAATCCCAGAATGATGACGCCTATTTGTCCGATGACGATAGGTATTCCTAGTTTTAATAATGAGTGGTAGTGTGTCTGCTGTTTCATTGGGCGGCCTGATAATAAAGTACATTGCAGTTTTCCGGTATCAGGTATGTCTGTGCTGTCTGACAAATTTGCTTTGCCGTTACTGCCCGATACTTTCCGACTTCTTCGTTGATGTCTTCCGCTTTTCCGAGCAGTTCGAAGTAAGCCAGATTGGTAGCTACGTTCAGGTAGTTGATATTGTTGAAAATCTGTTCACTTTCGTAACGGTTCTTTACTTTTTCCAGTTCCGTCTCATTTATTGGAATATTCTTCAGTTTCTCCAGTTCCTGCCATACGGCCTGTTCAGCTTCTTTCAGTGAGATACCTGCGGCCGGTTTACCCGTAATTTGCAACAGGCCCTCATCCAGACTGCCTGAAATGTAGGCATCAATGGAGGTAAAGATTTTTTGTGAGATGACCAACGATTGAATCAGACGTGAAGAACGCCCGTTGGCCAGCAGGTCTGTCAGCATGTCAAATACTTGATAGTCCGGATGGAGACGGTTACACATGTGAAAAGCCATGTAGAGTACATCTACCGGTACATTCCGTGTAACGGTTTTCCGACGGATTGAAGTCTGGGGCTTTTCTACTGGTAGGTTTCTGACAGGGACTTCACGTGCGGGAATCGGTCCGAACCATTTCTCCGCCAGCCGGATGGTTTCTTCGAACGAAATATGTCCTGATACGGCCAGAATCGCGTTATTAGGAGCATAGAAACGATAGAAGAAAGCTTTTACTTCTTCCAGCGTAGCGTTGGCAATGTGACTGATTTCCTTTCCGATTGTCGGCCAGCGGTATGGATGGTCCTGATAAGCCATTTCCCGTATCAGATGCGATGCGTCGCCATATGGCTGGTTCAGATTGCGCTGTTTGAACTCTTCGATAACTACCTGACGTTGTACTTCCAGACTGTGCGGACTGAAATCCAGACTCAACATACGGTCACTTTCTAGCCAGAACCCGGTTTCTACGTTCTGGTAGGGAAGTGTGATGTAATAATTGGTGATATCGTTGTTAGTCCATGCATTGTTTTCTCCGCCGGCATTCTGAACCGGTGTGTCGTAATCGGGTATATGGACTGAACCTCCGAACATCAGGTGTTCGAACAGGTGGGCGAATCCGGTATGTTCCGGATCTTCATCGCGAGCTCCTACTCTGTATAATAGGTTGAGGGCGACCATTTGGGTTGAGTCGTCCTCATGATGTACAATCCGTAATCCGTTTGGCAGGCTGTATCGGTTTACACTAATCATCTTATTCAGCAATTACAGCTTTCAGAATACGGACGTCCGTAACCGGTCGGTCGGCACGGTTGGTCTTGACACTTTCTATTTTATCCACGATATCCATACCCTCTACTACTTCACCGAATACGGTGTAATTTCCGTCAAGGTGTGGTGCACCTCCCAAGGTCGTATAGGCTGTAATTTGTTCTTTTGAGAATTTAAAGCGTGGTTCTTTGGCTACTTCGGCACGTGCCTGTGCTTCCAAAGTATCTTGCAGTTCTAATAGGCCTTCGTTGTCACCGGCTTTACGCATCTTGTAGATTTCTTTCATGTGCTTGCGGGCCAGAATGTTGAAAGCTGTGTCCAGACGGGCTTCATTAATCTGATTCTCCATGTTGATGAGTTGTGCTTGTGAGAACGTTCTTCCGGTAACGATATAGAACTGACAACCAGATGAGGCTTTCTCTGGGTTTACTTCATCTCCTTGACGGGCAGCAGCCAAAGCACCTTTCTTATGAAAGAGAGTAGGATTGAATTCTGCCGGAAGTGTATAGCCCACATCTCCGTTTCCTAATGTCGCAGTATCACTGGCATGTTTACTTTCCGGGTCGCCGGCCTGTACCATGAAACTTTTGATGACGCGGTGGAAAAGAGTACTGTCATAAGCTCCTTCTTTTACTAGTTTGATGAAGTTGTCGCGATGTCCTGGAGTTTCGTTATAGAGTTTGACTGTGATGTTTCCCAGGGTTGTTTCCAGTCTAACCAGTGTTTCATTGTCTTTTTCCATGTGGGTTTTCTTTTGTTGGTTACCGGTACATGCCATGATACAGCAGGCAACCAAGGTTAATAATAGGATTGCTTTTTTCATAGAGAACTGTATTAGTGCGCAAAAATACAAAACATTTTCTAATTAGAACGGATAACCGATGGCGAAATGTATTCCCAGTCCGTCCTTGAACTTCGGAATGTTGTAATAACCACTTTTGTTCGTTTCATAAGGTACGTGCAGTGCAATACCCATATCCAGACGGAGTACGATGAAGCTCATGTCGTAGCGTATACCAACACCAGTTCCTAAAGCGATGTGATCAAAGAATTTGTCAAGTGTGAACTGGGCACCGGGGCGGGCCGAGTCGTTACGTAGCAGCCATACATTTCCGGCATCCAGAAAGACTGCTCCGTTCAGATTTCCACCGGCCAGGTTAGAAAGCATCCTGAAACGGTACTCTACATTCGCTTCCAGTTTCAGGTCTCCTGTTTCGTCTACGTAAGAGTAGGTAGCACTCTCTTTCGGATGGAAACTTCCCGGACCGATGGACCGTATGGTGAAAGCACGGATACTGTTGGCTCCTCCTACATAAAACTGCTCGCTATAAGGAGCGATGGTCTTATTGCCGTAGGAATAGATGATACCTCCCATAAAACGGGTTGCTAACTGGTGCTTGTCATTGAACTTGTGCAGCAGACGGATGTCTGATGTAAATTTCATGAACTGTGCGAAAGGAGTACCCAACAGTTTCTTGTCTTTTTGGCTGAACTTCTGTCCGAAAGCTGCGTAAATCAGCGAGGTGATGTTACCGGCCGAAGTGACGGAACTTTCCCACCAGAGTTGGTTTTTCTTTTTCAGATAAGCATTGTCATACGTATAAGTATACGAAATGGACGGAATGAACTGGTCATCCAAACTGTGGAACAACATCGGATTAGCAGTAGCGATAGAATCGAAAGCGGCTGTCCGATGTTGGAGCGTATTGAATACCAACTGGAATGGGGTGACTGTATGTTTTGACATTGGTGAAGAACGGAAATCATACGATACAGTTCCTCCAAAAGAAAGCATCTTGAAATATCGGGCACGATTTACCTGTTCTCCGTATATACGGAAATAAGTATGCGACGGAAATCTGAACGGATTGATACGTTTCTTGACGAATGGAAGGATAATTCGTGGAAATTCCAATGAAAGTTCCGCTCCCAGTTCGTAAGAGTTCATTACCGAGCTTTCACCGTCTACTGTTGAACTGGTCTGCCATTCATATGAACCTTTCAGTTTTAGGTTCAATGAGGCGCCCATTCCTCTGAAGTTTCTGCGTGAAAGGTTGAAGATTGCTCCAGGTCCGGTTTGTTTGGTACTTTTAGTCGTGACATTGAACTCCAGTTCACTGTCATAAGGCAGGTCAAACATAGCGTTGACCCGTATGTCTAACGTATCGTTCAGCAAGGAGTCTCCTCGCGGAATGTAGTTCATTTCTGTAAACTTGAAAGCTCCCAGCCGGGCCAGGGCTTCCTGGGTATAATCCTGACGTTTCTGTGAGTATAATTCTCCTTTACGGTATAGGAAGCGGCCGCGCAATACGCCGAATCTTATATCGGGTTTCTTTCCTGGATAATGTACGGTGAAAGTCCGGGTCTTCAATGAATCAGTAGGCCGTTCACCGTTATAACCGGTCAGGTATACGGAGGTGTTCCCCAGGTAATATTGTTTCAGGCCTTCCTGTGGAATACTTTTTTTGGCCACTACTTTCAAGTTTACATATCCAGGGCGTATCAGCGTATCAGCCAAGAAAGTAATGAAATCTGAGCGGAAATAATAATATCCGTTGTCACGCATCAGATTTACCAGTCTTTGTCTTTCGGCATCCAGCTGATTGACATTGAAGTTGTCTCCTTTGTGTATGAGTTGTTCGGAAGCGTGGCTACGGATGAGGCTGTCGGCACGTGGCATGAAACCTTCGTACATAATGGAGTCCAGAAAATAGGGCTTTCCCATATCTACGTCGTATGAAAGCTTTACAGCCCGTGGATTTTTAGTGCTGTCTACCTGATAGGTCACTTGCCCATTGAAGTATCCGTAATTGCGTAGCAGATTGGTTGCTACCTTTACACGGGTTTCCGGATTGACAGTAGAGAGTAATACCGGTTCGGAGGCTAGTTTATCGAAAATCCATTTCCCAACCCCTTTCTCATAGCGTTCAAAACGGTTGTATACCCATAATCCAAACGGAAAAGGTATCCGGTATTTGGCACTTCCTAAAAATGAATTATTCGGAGCGATACTGATGGCTCCTTCCACTTCTTCGAGGGCCGTATTTCCGGTACTTGTCGGGTCCGGATTCTGGACAGTAATATTTTTGATTCCGGTGTATAGGGTTTCTCCCTCCGGCAGGTGCTTGGTTGTTGAGCAGGCAGTTGCCAACCAGACAGTCACTATCCATAACAGAAGGTTATTTTTCTTTGTCAGTCTCTTCATCTTTCTCTTTTTCTTTGTCTTTTTCTTTGTCTTTTTCCTTGTCTTCTTCGGTTGTAGCTTTTTTCTTTTTCCTGAAAATGAACAGTTCACCCAACTTACTTACTTTCTTGCGTAAGACAATACCTACACCAGTTTCAATCACTTCTCCTTCCAGTATACTTTCATAATTCTTATCGTGGAAGATTTTGATATAGCGTGTGCCGCTGTTATCGAGTCGGTATTCCAATGAAACATTATCGATGAATGATTCACTTTCATTGACATTGTTGCCGGTAGAGATTTTACCTCCTATCACTACTTGGAAGCGGTTGTTCCAGAATCGTTTTGCAAACTGAAAATTATAATCGGTACTGCTTCCTCCGGCTTCGTTGCTGTTAGTTTCCATACCGAAATTAACATCTACCGTCTTCAAGGCACTTCCGGCAATGTTACTGATTTCGCTTTGCAGGAAAGAGTTCAAAGCACTGTTTGCGTCAAATTTACTGCTTGAACTGCTGGTACCCATATACATGCCAGTTACGAGCATGGTTACTGCCAGCTTATTCCTTTCTTCGGCTGACATGGCAGCCAGTTCATTCTGGAGTGTACCGTCATCCGGTGCTTCGAGGGTGAAGGTAAATCCCAAATTTTCCAGCCGGTTGGTTATGTTTACTCCTACATCAAAGTTTACGTTGCGCGATCCTTCTCCACTGTCGCTGACGGCTGCCCGTACTCGTTCTGATGCTTGGATGTTCAGATTCGGATTCATGATGTTTCCGGTCCATTCTATGTAACTTCCGTTCCGGATATAGAAAGTCTTGAGTGGGATGACCGGAAGTTCATACTTCATTTCTCCGCTCATGAGAGAGTAGCGTCCGTTCAATAGCATCGATCCTTCTGGGGTATATTGGAAAGATAAATCGCCTCCACCTTCCAACAGCATATAATTGCTTCCGTTAGGGGTCAGGTCAATTTTGGCTTGGACAGCTTCGTCGATGTGCATGGTCATCAGCATGTTGAGTCCTCCCAAGCTGAGCTCTTGTATCGGAGGTCTCTTGGCTGTGGTCGTATCATTGAAATTGACGAACGTTACAGTTTCAGCCAGTTTATCTTCTACAGTCAGAGGTGAATCTTTCAGAATGTACGTGAAATCACTGTTACCCAATACATTCATGTTGCCGCGCATGGTCAGTTCTTCCATATTCCCTTTCAAAACTGAAGAGAAATCTACATAAAGCTTGCCATAAATTAGTGACTCTTTGGTCCGTTTGCTGTTTATCAGCTCGAAATTCCGGGCGTTCATCCTCAAATCGAGTCTCGGATCGGCCAGGTTGACCATGTCTACTGTCCCATCGATTGTGAACGGTGATTTACCTTGTGTAAATATGCTGAAGTTATCAAACGTCAGTTTGCTATCCTTCACTTCTACCGGACGGTTGTCGAACCGTAGTTTCAAAGATGCTTGTGGAATTTCGATACCTACATCGTCCAGGTTGATGGAACCGTTCATCAGAAATTTATCAGTCTGACCGCTTACTCCCATTGAACCGTCAATGTCTCCACTTAGTTTAGCGGTCTGGTCTGGTATGAATGGATTGGCAATATCAAGTGGAAAGTGGTGCAAGGTCATATTAGCGGAAACAGTTCCGGGGTTCGATTCGTCTGCTCCTGAGAAATAGGAACCGTTCAGACTGGCAATTTCTTCATCGTTGAGTGTTACGAAACCGTCAATCCGGTGTTCGCCGGTTTCTCTAGGTAAATAAACACCGCTGAAAGCCCAGTCACCCAAATTTATCTGATTGAAATTCAATTGCTCAATCTGTGTTTCCAAAGACATATGGGCTATCTTGTCTTGTTGTATATAATGTGCTTCAGCGCTGATCATTCCAGCTATATCCGGCATGTAAGGAATAATCCGGCGGAATTCGGCGATATTGATTCGGTTCAGTTCTAAAGTCAGATCTTGCTGGGCGGTAGAATCTGGAGATGAATAGAACTGAAAACCAGTGTATTGATCGTCATATAGTTTCAAATTGGCGTGTATACGTCCGTTGTCTCCAAGATAAATGTAATTATTCGGATTAACATGGAATGTCCGGTATACCAGTGTCGGATTGTTTGGAGAAACCTGAAGACTGATTCCGTTCTTATGTAAAGCTGCTACCAATCCGAGGTAAGCTCCCTGTTGTTTTTTGTCGTTCAAGTATTCAATCGTCAGATGAGCGTCTTCAGAACCGATATCACCATTCAATGATATGTCAAAGGCATCCTGATAAGGAGTTTTGTTGGCTTTCACTCCACTGGTAAATACGAACTTTTCCGGATTCTGTGAACTGTTGAAATACAGAGTATCCAGTTGAAGACTGTCAGTTCTCAGCCCATATACATAGGCTTCTCCGTTCAGGCCGTTAGCTGGAGAGGTGGTCAGGTTAACGTACAGACGGTTGAAGCGGATTTGGTCCATTGCCAACATGTTGGCTACAGGATTGTCATTCTTGGCGAAAATCCGGAAACGAGCTTCCGGAAGTAGTTTGCGGATAGCATTCTGATCGATGCTTTTGGCTTTCCATTGTTCATTCAGATGTTTGCTTACTTGCTCAAGGCAACGGCTTAAGTAATCCACATCTCCTTTGGCTCCCAACAGGAAAGTCAGATCACCGGCATTGGCATAACAGCGTAAAGAATCCTTGGCTGTGGTAAAACCTGCCAGGATATCTTTTGTTTTGAAAGTTTGTTTGGGCGCTATGATCTGAATATTGTTTAAAGAAGCTTGCATCTGATGTGATTTCCTCATGTCAGTAGCGAAACGTACATCAATATTCTGACTGACTTTGATGGATTTGTCTGTCAGTTGCAGTTCCTGTAGGTTCAGGTTCTGTATGCTGGCTGTCAGGTTGGCTTTGATTTTGTTCGGGTGTATGGAGGCATCCAGTTGTGAAGTGATGTTTGCCAGATTATCCTTGATATTCAACAGTACCAATGCATGTGTATCCTTGAGGTCAGCATTCAATGCTAAACCTGAGAATGTACGGCTTCCATATTGCAGATGATTGACATCGGCTTTAGCTTCCAGAGATGTTTTTGCCGAAAAGAAATCGGTTCCTTGGCCCTTTATCTGCATAGCAGCAGAAAGGTGGAATAGAGAATCTTCTGGTATGAACGGATGCAGATTCAGTTTATTGATGGTAACTTCAGCTCCGTACTGTTCGTTTCCCAAATGATAATCGGCTTTTGCCAGCATTTCTCCTTCGGGAGGGGTCAGTTGGAAACTTGCCTGCAGTTGCTCTCCCTCCATGGAAAACAGACCTTTTAGTAGTGTATTGGTCGGTATGATGACTCCACCGGTCAATGGAGACAGGAAACGAGTATCTGTGAAACGGGTGTCCATGTGGATAGATGCCTTTCGGTTCAGACTATCCATGGCGTTTATAATTTCTCCTTTGGCAGTCATGCGTACATAACCTTCCAGACCAACAGTCATTCCTGAGAGTGTCAGTCTGTCGATAGTTCCATCTATACCGGCTCTTATCTGTAACGGTGTGGAAGGATATTTTTTTATGAACTCTTCCGGCATGTCTGGTATCAGTTTGAAGAGGTCACTTTTCCCAAGTTCGACGAACAGGCGCCCACTTAATCGACTATCTTTGCTTGGTTGGGTAACACTCCAGTCAGCCATGGCATCAAAGCTGAGGTAGGAGTCTTGAGTTTTCATTTCTAGAGAAGGTATTCGGATGATATCCTTGTCGGCAATCAGACGACCTTGAGTAGAAAGTATTTCTAGCCCGGAACGCTCCTTCAGATCCAAATTATGAATATTTGCACGGATATCATTCCCGGCATAATATACAGAGTCTACAGACAGGTTAATGTCTGATACTTCTATATGTGACGGGTCCAGGCCTCCATGAGCTGGTGTGTTTCCCAAGTGATAGGCTGCATTTCCCCGGCTGATTTTCAAGTGCCCTACGGTGTATGCAGACCGATGTAAATCTACTGTTCCGTTTTTCAGTAGAACTTCTCCCATACTTATATTCATCCGGGTAGTATCCAACGGCATGTTCAGGTTGAAAGAGACGTTCTCCATATCAGCCTGTAATAATTTGATTTTCCAAAAGAGAGGAGCACTGGAAGTCGTATCGGCCGCTGTTGTATCTGTCAGACATAGGTCGAGGTGCGTATCTTTCAGGTGTACATTGTTTATGATAGCTGTCTCCGGGTCAAGCTCAACACCATGCGATTCAATATAGAATTCACCCAGATAGCCTTGGAGTTGCATACCTTCAATCAGTTGAATCGTATTTACGGCAGCTCCTTTCAGTTCTAGTCCGTCCAACTCTATTTTTTTGTGTAATAAAGGCAATAACTGTACTTTGGCTGTCAATTTGTCGACAGCCAGAATCGTATCTTGCTTATCAATAACCTTTGTTTCGCTGACTACCAGGTCAAGCGGAAAAGAGAGAGACAGGCGTCCTATATGAATTTGCATGCCTGTCGCTTCTGTTGCATATCGGGTAACCTGAGAAACCAGAAAATGCTGGACGGGCGGCAAATAAATCAGAATTGATAGCAAAACAAACAGGATGACAGGGGATAGAAAGACTATCCCGGTCCATTTTACATATTTCTTCATGTATAGCTCGTTTATCGTGCGAATATAGATAAAATAACCGAAATCTTCGATATTTTGTTTTGCTTCTCTTTGGTAAGAATCATAATATTTTTTTTAACTTTGTGCAGTACTTAAATTTATTTAGAACTTATGAAACCTACATTATTTGTATTAGCTGCCGGTATGGGTAGCCGTTACGGCGGGTTGGAAAAGATGGGTGGGGTGGGGCCTAACGGAGAAACCATCATGGATTATTCTATTTTTGATGCTATCCGTGGTGGATTCGGCAAACTTGTATTTGTTATCCGTAAGGATTTCGAACAGGATTTCCGTGAAAAGATTGTCAGCAAATATGAGAACCATATTCCGGTAGAAGTTGTATTTCAGGATATTCATGATTTGCCTGCAGGCTTCACTTGTCCGGAAGAACGTAAGAAACCTTGGGGTACCAATCATGCAGTCCTGATGGGTAAGGATGTTATCAAGGAACCGTTTGCAGTAATCAATGCAGATGACTTCTATGGTCGTGACAGTTTTGCTGTTTTAGGAAAATACTTGTCTGAACTGCCGGAAGGTGCTACAAACGACTATTGTATGGTAGGTTTCCGTGTGGGAAACACTTTGTCAGAAAGCGGTACTGTAGCTCGCGGTATCTGTTCTACTGATGAAAATGGTCATTTGACAACTGTGGTAGAACGTACTGAAATCATGCGTGTAAACGGCCCGGTATGCTATAAGGACGAAAAAGGTGAATGGGTATCTGTAGAAGATAATACACCGGTTTCAATGAACATGTGGGGCTTTACTCCGGATTACTTTAAGTATTCAGAAGATTATTTCGTAGATTTCCTGAAAGATAATATCGGAAATCCGAAGGCTGAATATTTTATTCCTTTGATGGTTAACAAGCTTGTAAATGAAGGTACAGCCATTGTAAAAGTTTTGGATACTACATCTATGTGGTTTGGTGTTACTTATGCAGCTGACCGTCAGAGTGTGGTTGATAAGATTCAGGCATTGGTAGATGCCGGAGAATATCCGAACAAACTGTTCTGATTGTCATAATAGAATTTATAATAAAGAATAAGCCGGGATGCTCACGTATCCCGGCTTTTATGATTTTTGAAAGAGGTTATTTGATGTTGAGGATTGTTATCGGTTGTTGTCTGACGTTGTCCAACGGAACCGCCCGGTAAGTTACCTTGCTGAAATCAATGCTGTTCAAATCGAAACAACGGATTTCGCTGTTATACATAGTCCGGTAATAGAGCTTCCGGTGTTTCGGGTCGGTAGCGGTTGTCCATTGAGTTGCACTGGGGATATCTGTCGGGGTCTGATCTGTAGTGAACTCGATACCGATAGGAATATCGAAGTTATTCAATATTTGGAATCCGGTCAATACTGCAGCTTGTGCGTCTTCCGGTTGTGGTGCGGTAGACTGATAGAAAGCTGCACGGACAAACCGTGATGGAGGAGTGACGTCACCCGGTAGTCCCCACATGCCGTTTCCCATGCCGAAGGGAGCCAGTTTCAGATTGTCCAAAGTCTGAGCAGTGACAGGACCTGGACTCAGGTGAACATAATTGTTCAGATTAGTCCATTGCCATGATAAATCCGGTGAATTGGTTAATACTCCCAGGTGGTCATCATAAAACTTGTATTCACCATCGATGATTTCCAGAACAATTTGTTTACCAGATGTATCTGTGAATCTCCAATGTACGGTAGAAGCTCTTGGGTCAATCGCTATGACACGCACATCTGTCAATGCTTTCTTCACGTCGTCTACGGTAGCGCAGTTACCCAGTATCCAAGAAACCAGTTGAAGATCGGCAATACTTTTGTCCTTCAGTGCGGGGTCATATTCCGGATATTGCCCATATCCAGGAAAATAGAAAAGTCCGGCTGATAATCCAGCTTCGTTTAGGCCTTCAGCAACGAATTCCTTTTGTTCTACTGCCAGTCCTACATATCCATAGCGGGTTGTAAATGTCATTCCATCTGTATTCCCTTCGGGAAGATAGCTTTGAATCGTATGTCCACGAGGAACAATTACATATTGGCTGTTTAAGTTGGTGCCACCCCATTCGATAGTACGTGCCACTACTTTCGACTGGTCTTTGGCGGTCAATGTGATACCCGTGCAGGCATCAGCTGGTTGGGTGGAAGTTACGATAGCCGCTGCAAATAGCACGGCAAGTGAAAAGTAATGTTTCATAATCTGTTTGAAGTATTTTATTTATAAACAATCGAGTATGGATTTTGGTTTATGGTTATTCAGATATAATATTCCATCATTTCTACCAGACCAGCACGCAGAGCGTATCGGGTAGCTTCGTATACATTGTTTACTCCCAGTTTTCGGAAAATATTTTTCTTATGGGTCATGATGGTGTGTACACTTGAAAAACGGAGAGCAGCTATTTCCTTCACACTTTTCCCCTTGGCTATGAGTTTGAGAATTTCAGTTTCGGAAGGGGTGAGCGGAGTATGTATTCCAGAATGTTTATGATTTTCCTGTAGCAAATTGTTGACAGGATTGCAGAGATAGCGTTTACCTTCAGCAGCGGCTTGTAGTGCTTTGCAAATTTCTTTATCCGGACATTCTTTCAATAGAATGCTGATGTCTGGTTCTGCTCCCACTCTACGGATGACGTTTTCACTCAGGTCGGAGGAAAAAAGTATCCATTGTACTGATGGGAAACGTTTGACAATGACTATCAGTTCTTCTACATCCTTCAAATCGAATAGAGGGTAATCCAAAATGACGATCATACGGCTGTAAGGTTGCATCAGTATGTTCAGGAGTTCTTTCTTACAGGTTATGTCACGGGTCGGGCACATCGGGTACAGCCGGGACAAATAGGCATGTAGTCCTGTACGGGTAATATCCTGGTTGTCTGCTAAGATAAATAGCGTATGCATGGATGTGTAATCAATTGTTCTATTTCACAAAAATAGTTTTCTTTCTCTGTTTTTCAAAGATATAAACAAAAAAACACATACATGGTTCTCGGATGAACGGACAGATGATTATTCTGCCAGGTTATCCGTTTCTCATTAACCATTCTTTCAGCTCTCCAACCCGGTTCTTGCTGATGATAATTTTTTCCGGGGTTGATGTATGTAGATTGACTATCAGTCGATTGTTGAACCAAAGTGTAATATCTTTTACAGCTTCCCGTGCTATCAGATATTGTCTGTTTGCTCGGAAAAAGAATTGTGGATTCAGGCATTCTGTCAATTCATCGAGAGTCTGATTGAGGACATATTCTTTGCCTTGTGTCGTAACAGCTTTTACAATACCTTCGGTTATATAGAAGTATGAGACAGATTTTACAGCTAAAGGCAGCAGTTTGTCTCCTTTGACTGGTACCAGAAAATGAGTCTTATAGTTTTCTGCCCGTTGTAGGGCCTGCATCAGTTTCAGAAAATCCGGTTCGGCTGGACGTATAGGGTGCAGACGTTCCAGTTTGGCCAGGGCGGAACGCATTTCTTCTTTGTCGATAGGCTTGAGCAAATAGTCGATGCTGTTCACTTTGAAAGCCCGAAGGGCATATTCGTCGTAGGCTGTCGTAAAAATGATAGGGCAGGTGATATCGGTATGTTCAAATATCTCGAAGGCAGAACCATCTGCCAGATGGATGTCCATAAAGACCAGTTCGGGCATGGTATGTGTGCCAAACCAGTCGATACTATCTTCAACGCTGTCCAATACTTCAATAAGTTCCATATCAGGTGAAAGCTGTTCCAGCATTGCCTTCAGGTTGCGGGCAGCCGCTTTTTCGTCTTCGATAATCAGATACTTCATGAATTTATAGTGCTTGGGGTTTTATCAACGGAATGGTGACACAGAATTTCCCGTCAGTTTCCGTAATCTTGATTTCTTTATCCAGCAGTAAAGCGTATCTTTTGGTAAGGTTGGCCAGGCCTACTCCAGTTCCGGCTGCGGTTGTTCTTCGTGGTTGTAGATTGTTGTCCACTTGCAATGATATTTCATTGCTGTCCGGATTTCTGATGATTTTGATACCGATGGTCAGTGGCTTTCTGTTGCTGATTTCGTTGTGCTTGATGGCATTTTCTACCAGAGTCTGGACAGAAAGCGGAGGCAGGCAGTAGTCCATCCAGTGTGGATTGACATCAAGCAGGAAATGCAAATTATCTTCATACCGCATTTTCATCAGAAAGATATAGGCTTCTACGAAGTTCATTTCTTCGCGGAGAGTGACAATATTAGTTTCATTTTCCTGAAGGGTGTATCTTAATACTCTGGACAGTTCACGGATATAGTTCTGGGCTTTTTCCGGACTTTCGCGTACCAAAGACTGAAGGGTATTGAGCGAATTGAACAGCATGTGAGGATTTAACTGATTTTTTAGGGCTTGATACTGGTTGCGGACGTTTTCTGCCATCAGTTCTCCGTTCTGCAGTTGGACTTCCTGATGCTGGCGAATCAGGTAACTGATATAACAGCTGCCGGTTACGACCAGACTGAGTATGAAATCACGGATGGGATGAAGATAGTGATGTACCATCGCGTCGATTGCCGGAATATCGAAATGACGATGCAGGAATATAAACGCTTCACCGAACATTTTACTCAATATCCAGGTCAGTACAAATGAAAACCCTACTTTCCACCATGGCATACTTACTACCGGACTGTTGAAGCCAAACAAAAAAGTGTTCAGGGCAAAAAGAACCAATAGTGTGAGGAAAGTATAACCAGCTTCGAATAATACGTCAATAGCCGACATTTCCGGAAACAGGGTCTGCTGTTCCCGGGAATCTGTGAGTGACACCAGTTCCGGGAAATGTATGAGGAATCCGACGGTCAGTGAAATAATGACCGTCAGATAAATATATTTCTTGTTTGTTATCAACATATCAGTTCTCATCGGCTACTGTTTCGCAAAGATACATATTCCTGATTCATTTCTTTCCCATCCTTGCAGAAACATACATGCCTGGACGGAAAAGCGGACTGTTTTCCGTCATTTCAGCATAAAGTTCAATGGAACGGTTGGCATCGTCTACTTCCTGTCCTATGGAGATTAGCTTTCCGTGGAAAGTCTTGTTGCCTAAACCGTTGATTTGGAACAGTAGCGGACAGCCTATTTTCAGGCTTTCCAGATCTTTCTCATAAGCTACCAGGCGTACCATCATCTGGCTTTTGTCTATAATGTCGCAGAGTGGTTCGCCGGAATCAAGGTATTTCCCCAGATTTGCCTGTAGATTACTGATATATCCGCTGATAGGAGCCTTTATTTCCAATGAAGGAGAGATACCGTTTCCAATCAGTTTTTCCGGTTGAATACCTAGCAGGTGCAGCCGGGCAATGGCAGCCTGCATCCGGCTTTTCATAGACAGATAGTCGGCCTTGCTCTGTTGAAGTTTTTTCAGTGAGGCAGCTTCTTCTTGTGAGAGAGTCTGTTGTCTGTGGTATTCAGCTTCCAGATATTCCAGTTGGGCGCGACTGTCCAGATATTCTTGTTGTAAGGTTATGAATTCCGGATTTTCCAGTGTGGCCAATATACTTCCTTTCTTTACGTATGTACCTGGTAGCAGAGACAGGTTTTTTACTATACCTCCCATAGGCAAAGTAATGGCCGCGAAATGCTGGGGTGGAATAACCAGTGTTCCGTTGAAGGTAGAGGCATTCGCAACGTTTGTGGCCCCGGTAATTCCGTCTACTTGTGAGGTGTCTGCCGGTGATACGGTATCTGTCATAGGCTTTTCCAGCTGTGTATCGGAGGCTTGTTGGGTATTTTGTTTATCAGAAGGATTGCAGGATGCCAGAAGCAGGACTACAATCGGGAAGATTAACTTTTTCATGCGATATAAATATTATTGGTGATACAATTCATATTCCAGTGCTGCAAGGTTATATTGATAGACTGCTTCGATATACCCTTTTTTTATTTCGAGAGCGGCATTCAGGCTTTGTACATATTGGGTGATGTCCGATTCGCTTTCGCGGAACTGGGCATCGGCGGTTTTCATGAGATTGTCTGCTTCTGTCAGCGCGCTGGTGGTGTAGAACCGGATACTTTCTGCATAGCGTCGGATGGATGCGCGCAGTTCCGAAACTTTCAGACTCAGTTCGCGGGCTTGGGCCTCTGTCTGGGTCTGAGTCTTGTACATTTCGAATTTGGCCTGACGTATTTTGCTGCGTTGAGGCAGAAACCAGATAGGGAAGGATACTCCTATCATCCAGGAATCCAGTCCCTTATCGGGGAGAATGTTCTGTCGTACGTATCCCACTGAGAATTCCGGGAAGAAGCGGCTCCGTTCAATATTCAGTGTTGCCCGCTTTTCAAGAACTTGACTCCGTAAATAGTTCATATGAATTTCAGAAACCGATGCTGTATCTGTATCTATCGGATAAAGCTGGATGGAAGAGTCATCTGGAACTATCGGCGAGTCTGCGTAACAAATCCATTGGAGCCGTGTGGCAGCCAGTTTGAGTTCTTCATCAGCCTGGAAAAGTTTATTCCGCATATCAGAAGCGATAGTGGTTATCATGCTTTTTTCCAACTGGGTGATGTCTCCTTGCTGATAGCGTACTTCACCGGCTTTTTGCATCTTATCGGCCAGTGTGCTTTGTTGTTTATACATGTCTTTCAGGTTCCAGGCATACAGATAGTAGGCCCAAGCTCGTTTTACTTCGGCCTTTACTTCTCTTTCTACTAGTTGTTTATAGAGATTTCCTGTCTGAATTTGTTTGTTTACCAGTGAATTCTTATAGAAAGGAGTCAGCAGAGATCCCACAGACTGGGTGACTGACAGTTCCTTGTCTTTACGCTGCACACCATTCAGTTGCCCCCAGGAATAGGAGAATTCTGTAGGAGATGCTTCGAAAATCTCTCCACGGGTAGATCGGATGCGTGCAAGGTCGGTATCGGCCATCTGCAGACGGGGACTGTGTTCTACAGCCATTTTCAGAGCTTGTTCCAGGCTGATGGCTTGTGGTATTTCCTGTGCATCGATTTCGGATGGAATTCCGGTAATCAGGCATACAAATATACCGAAACCTAACCACTTTTTCAGTTTACTGCTTCGTAACATGACAGTTGAGTTTACTATGTGATAGAATACAGGGATAATCAACAGAGTAAGTACAGTGGAGACAATCAGTCCGCCAATGACTACTGTAGCTAGTGGACGCTGTACTTCAGCTCCGGCCGAAGTGGCTATTGCCATTGGTACGAAGCCAAGAGAGGCAACGAGTCCAGTCAGGAATACCGGGCGAAGCAGATGCGGGCAACTGATGCGGATGATGCGGGAAGTACACATCGGGTATTCCCGGCTTTTACGCACTTCGTTGAAGTGGTTAATCATCAGAATACCATTGAGTACCGCTACTCCGAAAAGTGCAATGAAACCTACGCCGGCAGAGATGCTGAAAGGTAGTCCGCGCAGCCATAAGGCCAGGATACCTCCAATGAGTGAGAGAGGTACGGTACTGAATACTACCAGAGTATAGGTTACAGACTTGAAAGCAAAGAACAGCAATAGCAGAATTAGCATAAGAGCTACCGGAATAACTACCAGCAGAGTATTGATGGCATTCTGCAGATTCTCGAACTGACCGCCATAAGAGAAATAATATCCAGGTTTCAGACGGATGTGTTGTTCCAGTGTCTGCTGAATATCAGTTACTACCTGCTGGATGTCGGCATCACGTACATTCACACCGATGACGATGCGTCGTTTGGTGGCATCACGATTTATCTGTAATGGACCGTTTACCAGGTCGATCGTAGCTACTTCGCTTACCGGAATCTGGATACCGTCAGTCGTGCGTACGAACAACTTGTCCAGATTAAGATCTTTCACTTTTTCATTATCAAGGCGGAGAACCAGATCGAAACGACGTTCGTTTTCGAATACTACTCCAGTCGCTTCACCGGCATAAGCTGTCCGGACAATTGTGTTCAATTCTTCAATGTTGATACCATAGCGGGCTATTTTGGCACGGTTATATTGCACTACCAGTTGCGGAAGTCCCATGGCTTGTTCTACAATTACGTCGGAAGCTCCCGGTATCTTTTCGATGTAGATTGCCGCTTCTTTGGCTTTGGCGTACAGTTCGGACATGTCTTCACCATATAGTTTTACGGCGATGTCCGCTTTGGCTCCTGTCATCAGCTCATTGAAACGGAGCTGGATAGGCTGTGAAAAGTTGAACTCTGCCCGGTCGGACAGCGGTTCCAGCGCATTCTTCATTTTTCCCACCATTTCTGCACGACTGGAAGCGCTGGTCCATTCCTTGAAAGGTTTCATGACGATCATGACATCGGCATCTTCTACTGCCATCGGGTCGGTAGGAACCTCTGCCGTACCGATTTTGGCTACTACGTGTTTGATTTCGGGGAACTGTTCCTTGAGGGTCTTTTCTGCCAATCGGGATACTTCGATGCTTTCTGTCAGTGAACTACCTGCAGGTAGAGTCATCTGCATGGCGAAATCGCCTTCGTCCAATGTCGGAATAAATTCTGCTCCTAGCCGGGTGAACAGCCATAAGCTGGCAGCCAGGGCCAGAAAAGCAACCGATACGGTGAGTCGGACATGATGCAGGCAAGAAGACAAGACTTTCTTGTATATCCGTCCCAGTTTTTCGAAAAAGTGATCGGCGAGTACTTTCTTTTCCTTGATTTCCCGCTTCAGGAAGCAGGAGGCCATCATGGGAACGTAGGTCAGTGAAAGTAAAAGCGCTCCTATAATGCAGAAAACCAATGTTTTGGCCATCGGAGTAAAGTATTTCCCTTCGATGCCTGTAAGAGTCAAAATCGGGAAAAATACTATCAGGATAATCAGTACGGCAAAGGTAGCCGAACGTGCTACGCGACTGGCTCCTTTTCCGACTTCCGCATTCATTTCTTCTTTTGTCAGAGTACGCCCACGGAACTGACGGCTGTATAGATGTGCCAGGATTCCTTCCAGAATGACGATGGATCCGTCTACCACAATACCGAAGTCGATGGCTCCCAGGCTCATCAGATTGGCCGATACTCCGAATATTCTCATCAGGATGAAGGCGAATAGCATGGCCAGTGGAATGACAGAAGCTACAATCAGTCCTGCCCGTACATTCCCTAAAAAGATTATCAGTACCAGAAATACGATAATGGCTCCCTCTATCAGGTTGCGGATAACGGTCGAGATGTTTCGGTCTACCAGTTCCGAACGGTTCAGGTATGGTTCGATACGGATGCCTTCCGGCAACATTTTCTGTACCTGTTCCACCCGCTTTTCCAGTTCGGTGGTCACTACGTTGGCATTGGCACCTTTCAGCATCATGGCGATACCACCTACACATTCTCCCTTGCCGTCTATCGTCATGGCACCAAAACGTTTGGCACTGCCGAAACGTACCTTGGCTACGTCACTTACGTGTACAGGAATCCCGTTGCGGTTGGTTATTACTACCCGTTCTATATCTTCCAAACTGCTTATCATACCTTCCGAACGGATGTAATAGGCCCGGTTTACTTTTTCTATATAGCTGCCACCAGTGTTCTGGTTGTTCCGGTTCAGAGCCTCAAACACTTCGCCGATGGTAATGTTGAGCGAATAAAGGGCATCCGGATCTACCGCTACTTCGTACTGCTTCAGGTTTCCACCGAAGCTGTTGATTTCTACGATACCGGGGATACCTGACAGCTGACGTTTCACTATCCAGTCCTGAATGGTACGCAGCTCCATGGCATCATACTTGTCCTCATATCCGGGAGCTATTTCCAAGGTATACTGGTAAATCTCACCCAGTCCGGTAGTAACGGGCATCAGTTCCGGTGTACCCAGTTCTGTAGGAATTTCTCCGGCTACGGTCTGTATCTGTTCACTGATGAGTTGTCGGGCCTGTAGGGTAGGGACACTTTCCTTGAATACTACAGTTACCAGTGAAAGTCCGAAACGGCTGACTGAACGGATTTCTTCCACGTTCATGATATTGCTCATAGCAATCTCGATGGGGAAAGTAATCAGTTGTTCCACTTCTTGAGGAGCCAGAGTAGGCGATACGGTGACTATCTGCACTTGATTGTTGGTGATGTCCGGTACCGCGTCAATGGGTAGCGTTATCATCGCATAGATTCCTCCGATAAGGAGGAATAGGGTAGTCAGGCCCACGAACAGTTTTTTCCTGACAGAGAAACGTACGATTGCATCAAACATGATTGTCTTTTTTACCGGCAAAAATAGATATACCGGATGCTGTTTGCTCGGAAAAAGGAAGCGAAAGGGAATAGATTCGGATTGAAAGGGAAGAAATGCGGGGTGAATTCTGTTTCCTCATAAACAAATTCTGATTAAAATTTGGACACTTGAGGAATATGTCCCATCTTTGCCGCACATTAGGAAACCAATGAGAGTTTTGTAATCCTCATCGGAGGCAGATGTCAGAAAGCCAGATAAGATGACTGGGTAAAACCAATCAGCTTATCCGGCTTTTTTCATTAAGGGAATAGAAACGTGTAATAATAAATAATAGTTGAACATGGAAAGAGATGCGATTGATTTGAGTACACTGAACGTGTTTACATTGTTTAGAAAATACTTTGTTCCTACTTTATTGGGGATGCTTGGTATGTCGGCTGTGACTGCCGCCGACGGAATTTTTGTCGGACATGGGGTGGGTAGTGACGGTATTGCGACCATTAATATCTGTATTCCTTTGCTGATGCTTTTTACCGGGGTAGGTCTGATGGTCGGTGCCGGCTGTTCGGTGGTAGCTTCCGTTCAGTTGTCAAGGGGAAAAAACAAATCTGCCCGTCTGAATGTTACACAAGCTCTGTTTTTTGTGACGGTTGTTGCTCTTGTTCCTTCCGTATTGATGATGTTGTTTCCTGAAAAAACGGCCCGTATGCTCGGTTCTTCAGCATATCTTCTGCCGAAGGTCCGATTATTTACTGTGGTTTGTGCCGTCGTGGGTCTTTCAGATATGGATAACTGTGTCGCTGTTCCTTATCCGGTTGGATGGTTCTCCTAAACTGGCTATGCTGTGCAGTCTTGTTACAGCTGTGATAAATGTAGTGTTAGACTGGCTGTTCATCTTTCCTTTCGGATGGGGAGTCATGGGGGCTGCTTTTGCCACCTCCATCAGTATTATAGCCGGTGGACTGATAGCTGTTATCTATTTGTTGTTTTATGCCCGTCGCTTACGTTTGTATCCGTTGAAATGGAGTTATAAGAGTTTGCGTCTTTCTCTGCGTAATCTTGGCTATCAGTGCCGTATCGGTTCTTCTGCGTTATTGGGAGAAGCCACACTGGCAATTCTGATGTTTGTCGGCAATCAGGTTTTCATGCGCTATCTGGGTGATGATGGAGTGGGGGCATTCGGAATAGCTTGCTATTACATTCCTTTGGTGTTTATGGTAGGAAATGCTATTGCTCAGTCGTCGCAGCCTATTCTCAGTTACAATTTTGGTCTGGGGTATAAGGATAGGGTTGTAGATACGGAACGTATTGCCTTGTTGACAGCCGTTGTTAAATTCAGTATATTGAAAAACGAACTCATGTTTTGGATGAAACGTTTGTTCGTTAGAAAAGAAACAAACGTTTGTTTTAAAGAAAATATGCGTTTGTTTTTTCTTAAATGAACGTTCGTTTTTACGTTGCCCCAATCTTTCTTGTATGGTATGAATTAAAAATAAAGGCCTTCATTTCTGAAGGCCTTTATTGGGTGATCCGCTTGGGGCTCGAACCCAAGACCCCAACATTAAAAGTGTTGTGCTCTACCTGCTGAGCTAGCGAATCAAACCTGTGTTGCAGTCATTTCCTGATTGCGAGTGCAAAGGTATGCTTTTTTTATATATCTACCAAATTTTGGGCTAACTTTTTTTGCCTATTTTCTTCTGTTCTTCCTTATGTTGTTGACAATCAGTATTATATTCTTGAGATAAGAAATCACAATCTTTTCTATGAATGTAGCGTTGGTAGTAGGAAAGTAATAGAGTTGTCAATGGAAGAGCGATAATCATTCCTAGCATTCCCATCAATGACCCCCAAATGGACAGGGATAGTAGGATTATAGCCGGATTTAGTCCGGTTATCTTTCCCATGATTTTAGGAACTAAAAATCCGTCCTGAATCATTTGTACTACCGCAAATACGAGTAGTGCCATACAAAAGATCCACCAGAAACTTTCACCGGTATCGGCTGCTTTCAGTACAGCCAGCAGAATGGTAGGAATAAATCCTACAATCTGCAGGTATGGAACCATGTTCAGCAACCCGATGAATAATCCCAATGGGATAGCCAGTGGAAAATCGATGATCAGAAAACCGATGCAGAACAGAATACCTACACAGAATGCCACCAGTGACTGGCCACGGAAATATTGGTTCATGCTGACTTTCACATCGTTCATGAGACGGACTGTACTTTTGCGGTAACGTACAGGAACCAGTGTGACCCACCCTTCGGCTATCTGTTCATAATCCAACAGGATAAAGAAGATATACAGAATCATGATGAAGAATGTGAAGATAGCTGCTATTACATTATATGAGGTAGAAATAAGGGTCCATACTTTTGGAGCAAGTCCTTGGATTGCCTTGATGATGTTCTCTGTACTCAGGTTTTTTTCCAGCCAGTCTGTATTGATGTGCTCTTGCAGGAAATCATTGATGGATTGTGGAATGGCCGAATGTCCGTTCCCTTCGGTGAAGTATACTTCAATGAGGTGTTTCAGTCTGCTGCATTCTTCCAGTACAGGAGGAACAAAAACCAGGCAAGCTCCTGTAATGATAATGGCCAATGTGAACATGACAGCCAGGATTGAAAGTACCCGGTTCTTCATGTGTAGTCTGTTCTGGTAGAAGATTACCATCGGATACATCAGGTAAGCTATCAGCCAGGAGATGAAGAATGGCAGCAATACCCCGCTGAGGCGGTCCAGAAGGAAAAGTACAGCGATGATGATGATAACGCTGATGATTCCCCGGATGAGGCTGTCGAATGTAATTTTCTTTTGTGTGAACATGTCTGTATTATTTTTTTTCGTCTTTCAACGCTTTCTGATAACAACAGCGGCAAAGAGGTTCGTATTCCTGTTTCTCTCCTAACAGAACCTGCTGGTTGTCGGCTACAGTCCGGTGTGAAATATAGGCCAGGTTACCACATTTTACGCAGACGGCATGTACTTTGGTCACTTCGTCGGCTATGGCACACAAGGCAGGCATCGGTCCGAAAGGTAACCCCTTGAAATCCATATCCAATCCGGCTATGATAACTCTTATTCCTTTGTTGGCCAATGTGTTACATACTTGTATCAGTCCTTCGTCAAAGAACTGGGCTTCATCGATGCCAACTACATCAATATCAGACGTGAATTGCAGAATATCATGCGATGATGCCACGGGAGTGGAAGGAATGGAGTTCTTGTCGTGTGATACGACTTCCTCTTCGGAATATCGGGTATCTACAGTCGGTTTGAATATTTCGACATGCTGTCTGGCAAAAGTCGCACGTTTCAACCGGCGAATCAGTTCTTCGGTCTTTCCGGAGAACATTGAGCCGCAGATGACTTCTATTCTTCCTCTCCGGCAAGTCTCTGCTTTGTGGTCTTCTGAGAAAACAACCATAGGTATATCTTTAACTGTAATGAAATAGTTACTGTTGTGTCTGCAAAATTACAACTTGTGTTTCAAATGTCACTATTTTGGCTACCTGAATTTCTTGCAGGTGAGAAAAAGAGATAGAAAGGTGAAACATCTGTTAAATATTAATCTGATTTCATGGATGGATGCAAAATCTTTCTACCTTTGCTTGTAAAGACAATAAAAAGCCATGGGAAAACTATATGTAGTGCCTACTCCGGTAGGAAATTTGGAAGACATGACATTCCGTGCCATCCGCGTTCTGAAAGAAGCTGACTTGATTCTGGCAGAGGATACACGTACTTCCGGTATCCTGCTGAAACATTTTGAAATCAAGAATGCCATGCAGTCTCATCACAAATTCAATGAGCATCAGACTGTAGAGAAAGTGGTGGAACGTATCAAGGCTGGTGAAACTGTCGCTTTGATCTCGGATGCAGGTACACCGGGTATCTCTGATCCGGGTTTTCTGGTGGTACGTGAATGTGTAAGAAACGGAATCGAGGTGCAATGCCTTCCAGGAGCTACGGCTTTTGTTCCGGCACTGGTCGCTTCAGGTTTGCCTGATGAACGTTTCTGTTTTGAGGGATTTCTTCCGCAAAAAAAAGGGAGGATGACTCGCCTGACCGCATTGAAAGAGGAAACCCGGACTATGATTTTTTATGAGTCGCCTTATCGGTTGGTCAAGACCTTGACTCAGTTCATCGAATATTTCGGTCCGGAACGTCCGGTTTCTGTATGTCGGGAAATTTCCAAGGTACATGAGGAAAGTGTACGGGGAACACTACAAGAAGTGGTAGCTCATTTTACTGAAAATGAGCCACGTGGCGAAATTGTCATTGTGCTAGGAGGAAAAGAAAACTAAATTATAAATCTAAACTGTAATGTTATGAAGAAAGTTGTGTTATTTTCATTATGTGCCGCTGCATTCATGGCGTCATGTAACCAAACCTCTCAGACTAATAAAGATGCCTTGCAGGCTCAGAATGATTCATTAATGCTGGAACTTTCTAACCGTGATGCAGAACTGGATGAAATCATGGGTTCGTTCAATGAAATCCAGGAGGGTTTCCGCGAAATCAACGAAGCTGAGAACCGGGTAGATTTACAGGGAGGAGCTATCGAAAGCCAATCTGTATCTGATAAGATTAAAGAAGATATCCGTTTCATCAGCGAGAAACTGAAGGCAAATCGTGAGCAGATAGCCAAACTGGAGAAGCAGTTGAAGAACAGCAGTTATCAGTCTGCCCAACTGAAAAAGGCCATCAAGAATCTGACTGATGAACTGGCAGCCAAACAACAGCAGATTGAAACATTGCAGGCAGAATTGGCTTCGAAAAATATACGTATCGCCGAACTTGACGAAGCTGTAGTAGACTTGAATAAGAATGTGGATGAACTGAGCGCTGAGAATGAAGCCAAGACCAAAACTGTAGAAGCACAGGATCAGGCTTTGAATACGGCATGGTATGTGTTCGGTACGAAGTCGGAACTGAAAGATCAGAAGATTCTGGAAAAAGGCGATGTGCTGAAAAATCAGGATTTTAACAAGGACTACTTTACTAAAATCGATATTCGTGTAGACAAGGAAATCAAGCTCTATTCCAAGCGTGCGGAACTGTTGACCAATCATCCGAGCGGGTCGTATGAACTGGTTAAAGATGATAAAGGACAGTTGACGCTGAAGATTACCAATCCGAAAGAATTCTGGAGTGTATCTCGCTATCTGGTTATCCAGGTACGTTAAGAAACGATGTCTGATTACATAAATGATAATAGAACGAGGCGTGCTTGGTTTCCAGGCACGCCTTTTTTGAGTACCGATGAAGTATAAGAGCATTTTTATCGATCTGGATGACACGCTGTGGGCGTTTACGGAGAACGCACGTGATACCTTCGAGGATATGTATCACCAATATCGGTTTGAGCGTTATTTTCAGTCGTTCAATCATTTCATGAAACTTTACACGCCGAAGAATCTGGAATTATGGGAATTGTACGGACGTCATGAAATCAGTAAGGATGAATTGAATGCACATAGGTTTGCGTATCCTTTGCTTCAGGTTGGGGTAGACGATCCGTTACTGGTGAAGACATATTCGGACAACTTTTTTGCTGAAATTCCTTACAAGCAGAAGCTTATGCCTCATGCTATGGAAGCATTGGAGTATCTTTCCGGTAAATACCGGCTTTATATTCTTTCCAACGGATTCCGTGAATTGCAGGAACAGAAGATGCGTTCGGCAGGCATCTTGCGTTATTTCCGCAAGATTGTATTGTCCGAAGATATCGGTGTACATAAGCCTTTTTCGGCTATTTTCAATTTTGCCATGTCGGCTACACAATCTGAGTTCCGTACTTCACTCATGATTGGTGATAACTGGAAGAATGACATTGTCGGTGCCCGGGAAGTAGGAATGGGTCAGGGATATTACTGTCCGGATGCTGAACCGTCTGTACTTGAATTTCAGCCTACCTTCTTGTTGAGGGATTGGGAGGAGATAGAGAAGGTATTGTGATGTTTATTGTGGACAAAAAGAAAGCCCACGTTGCGATGAGCAATGTGGGCTTCTTTTATGATTAGAATCTTTTTTATTCTTCATCCGGTATTGGTGTAGGAAGCGGTGCTGAAGGGTTATTGTCAGATTCACTTAATGCAGGGTTAGCATTGATTTCATTTTCAGGAATGCGCCATAACAAGATGTCTGATCCTGCTGCTATATTGAATACAGATGTTTCATTCGGGAAACCTGCACCACGGCGGTCAACCGATTTGTTCAGACGCATAATATCAAACCAAATCATGCCTTCTCCCCAGAACTCAATTCGGCGTTGGCGGTAAATTTCTTCCTGAATGTCAGTGGCCGAAGCTGCACTGCATGTATATTCCGGATTACGATAGCTTTTAACAAAGCCTTCCAGAGTTGTCTTTGCAGCTCCTGTATTTCCGCTCATTGCTTCACCTTCAGCTTTTATCAGATACATTTCTTCAATACGCATCAATGGAATATCATTGGCATTAACCGATTGTCCTACTACATCATTGTAAGGAGCAAATTTCACCTGTGTATAAGCCGGATATCCATAAGCTGCCATCCAACTAGCCTGTTCAGCATTCAGGTTTGAAGATTGTTTTTCTTCGTTTAACCACCAACCTTTACGGACATCTGTATCTGATATGGTATTATACAGTTTTTTATTGATTTGTTTACCACCTGAATAATTGGCATAACCATAGTTTAATGAACCCATGTGAGAAATCCAGTTAACGATACCTGAAGAAACTACATCGTCAGTTTCTGCTACATAGATACCCCACATCCAGTTGGTTTCAGTCATATCTTTGAAAGTCGGCTTGCTGACATCTGCGATTGTTGCCGGAGTTGCAGAAGATGTTTTAATGGCACTTTCTGCATCGTTTGCAGCATCACTCCATTTCTGCATGGTCAGATTTATACGTGCACGCAGTCCATATGCTTCTGCAAGTCCTATGTAACGTTGGTCATTACGTACTTCACCGGCATTTTCTGCTGCAGTCAAGTATTCAATGGAACGGTTTATGTCGCTTAGAATCTGATCGTATACTTCTTGTACAGTGGCTCGTTTAGCACCATTGATTTCTGCTTCAGCTGAATTCTCATTTGTAATTAATGGAACACATGGAGATGTTTCATGGCCTACATAATTGAATTGATATAACTGTGCCAATACAAAATAAGAAAAGGCACGGGCAGCCAGTGCTTGTCCTAGATACTTTTGGAATAAAGGTTCTGTAGTTTCTGCGTCAGTCATTCCTATAACGGTATTGGCTGAATAAATGATACCATACATATTATTCCAAATCATTTGGCATTCATTGGAGGTATAGATACGATCTTCGTAGGTAATGGAGAATCCACACCAGTTATATCCATTATTGTCACTTACAACGTCTGCGCCATTTGCATCGGTTGCCAACATTAAAGTCGGATATCCGAAGTCGTTATGACGGCTCGCACCCAATGCTGCTTCGTTAGGCATGTATTGGCTGAATTGAGTGAAGATGGCATTCACACCAGCTTCTGCTCTTTCAGGTTGCATTTCTGCAACTTCTTCTTTCTGGTCGGAAGTAACTGTACTTCCTTCAGGGAATGTATCCAGATCCTGACATCCAGTGAAGGCCAATCCAGACAATAAGCAAGAAGTAAAAATATATTTTGTTTTCATAAATTATTCTGTTTTAGCAATTAAAATGTTAAGTTAATACCACCTGAAATTGTACGAATCGGAGCATACAATGAACCGGTTGCTGATGTATAACTTTGGCGTGGGTCAAGACCTTTGCGGGCAGAAATTACAGCTACATTGTCTGCTACAAAATAGAGGCGTAATTTTTCAATCTGCATCTTTTGTGTCCATGATTTCGGTAATGTATATCCCAATGTGATATTATTAATACTTAAGTAGTTTGAGCTGGTCAACCAACGTGTAGAACTCTTAGCTCCTCCCCATTTATCTTGAGAATTTAAACGAGGCACATCGGTATTTGTATTTTCTGGAGTCCATGCATTCAAAATGTCCATATGGAAATTTTGTCCACCGTCAGAACCATTATGCATCATATACATATAGCCTGAATCGAAAATTTGGCCACCTAACTGATAAGAGAATTGAGCAGAGAAATCAAAGCCATAAGCTGAAAGACTGGTTCCGAATCCACCGTATACAGTTGGCATCAAATCGTCTGTTGCAACTTTATAATCACTGGCTAAAGAGTAGTCAGTAGTAGTGATTGCCTGTCCATTTTCATCTTTTGCCCAATACAAGGCCTCACCGGTTTCTTTATCTACACCTGCATAATCTACCAGATACATACGATACATCGAATATCCTTCTTCGTAGATACGGGAACCATCAATCATCTTACCTTGAAGGTCTGGATGTAGTTCGTTGATTTTGTTCTTGACGAATGTGGCATTCAAATTTACATCCCAGTTTACATTTTTGTTGTTGATGATGTTATAGGTGAAATCAAGTTCTACACCTGAATTGGTCATTGAACCTACATTCATAGGGATGGATGTATAACCTACACTACCTGCAACCGGCTTATTGTAAAGCATGTCGTCAGAACGGCGTCCGAAATATTCGATGCTACCATTCAGCTTGTTGTGGAACAATGCAAATTCAACACCGATGTTGTAAGAGGTAGAAGTTTCCCAAGTCAAGTCTGCGTTGCCTTTATATTTTAAGGCACCATCAGCAAAAATACCGTTTGAACCGGTCATACTGAATTGATCCAAATATGGATAATAGTTTTTGGTTCCCAGTACCGGATCCAACAGGATATCATCATTTCCTTGTTGACCGAAAGATGCTTTCAGTTTTAACATGTCTACCCATTCAATATCTTCCATGAAAGATTCTTGAGAAATCATCCATGCTGCACTAGCAGACCAGAAGTCTCCCCAACGGTTTTCTGGAGCAAAACGAGAGGAAGCATCACGACGGTATGAAATATTAGCAAAATAAGTATCGTTATAAGAATAGTTTACGCGGCCGAAGATACCTCTAGTTGCATAAGTGTCTTTTTTACCACCACCTCTCAATTGATCAATAGCGTTACTTACATAGTAACTTTCTGGGTTATATAAGTTTTGGCCACTGGCATATACATCTGTGAATACATAATTGTAGCCATCATATCCGGCAGTGAAATCCAAATGATTTACTTCGTTGAAAGCCATTTGGTAGTTTGCAACATACTGTTGGTCGAATCCGAATGTACGCATCTGTTCCTGCCATGCAGTACCACCATAAGATGCACTTTGACCCATATAAGCATTCCCTAAATTGTTATAACGGGTATTATCAACATTCATACCAAAACGAGCTGTAATGGTTAAACCTTTTATCGGAGTTAATTCGGCGAACCAGTTAGCATTAACGATATCCATCAGATATTCAGTCTTGTTATAAATCAAGTCACCGGCAGGGTTGGCAATTGACATGAATGAACGGTTCATATTTGTACTGACACCGTCACCATAGTCATATACTTTACGTCCTTGATTAGTCATGATATTTCCGTTTACGTCACGTACGTACATCGGATAAACAGGAGCTATATTGTTTGCAATGAAGAATGCATTACCCGATGAAGCTGTCGCATTACCATCCTGATCTCCTGGATAACGGCTTGTCGTATTGATGTAGCTAAAGTTACCACCGACTTTTAACCAATCATTCACTTTATAATCTCCATTCAAGCGACCGCTGTAACGTTTGAATCCAGAACCATCAATGATACCTTGGTCATCCAAATATCCGAAAGAGAAATAGAGACTTGCACGGTCATTTCCACCTGAAATACTTAAATTATATTCTTGACGTAAATTGTTTTTGAATGTTTCATCTTCCCAATTATCTGGAGTATAGTAATAAGTACCATCAGAGTATCCCAATTTTGCGTTAGGATTGATTTTCCCATCCATACCGAATAAAGATTCACCTTCTGGTAAGGTATAAATCTGATATCCTATACCACCATTCCCTTTTTGATAGATAGTACTGTTGGCATATGCATTGGCTTTTGTTGCATCATAGCCAAGACTGTAAATTCCTGCATTATATAAAGCTTGATATAGAGTCTCCATATACATGTTCGAGTCTGTCATTACATCATAATTCTTGACCGCACGTGAGTTGGAACCCCATTTGGCATCGAAATTGACACGGGCTTTTCCACTTTTCCCTTTTTTGGTAGTAATCATGATGATACCATTTGCGCCACGTGCACCATACAAAGCAGTAGAAGCGGCATCCTTTAATACCGTCATTGATTCAATATCTGTTGAATTTATAGAGGACAAGTCTCCATCGAATGGAATACCATCAACAACATATAGCGGATCTGTACCTGCATTGATAGAACCTACACCACGAATACGGACTTTGGCTGTTTCTCCAGGTTGGCCATTGGCACTTTGTACTTGAACTCCCGCTACTGCACCTGCTAGTGCATTAGTGACATTTGAAACCTGTCTTTTTTCAATTTTATCAGCTTTCATTACAGCCGCAGAACCTGTAAACGAACCTTTTGTAGAGGTACCATATGCCGTTACTACAACTTCGTCCAGAACCTCAGCATCAGACTTCAAAACAACATTTACTTGTGATTTGACAGCTACCTCCTGAGTGCGGAATCCGATGAAAGAAATCATCAAAGTCTTCGCCGAACTGAAATAGTTTATTATCATTGTTTTTTTGAGCTTTATGTTATCGTATATGAGAAAAAACTGAAGATTGCTAGACGAATAATTGACAAACTGTTTCCAGTTCCAATAAAAGATATACCTTATTCCTCCTTCAACATCTGGGGAATTAACGTTTACATCTTTTTAAATCATTGATAATAGTAGAAGAAAAAACATTGCTGTAACCTTCTGTAGTTTTGACGCTTTGATGCCCAAGCAATTTTTGTACGGTAGTAATAGGCACTCCTTCATAAATCAATAGGGAAGCATTGGTATGTCTGGCTGTATGAAAAGAGAAATGCTTACTGATTTTGGCTAATTCTCCTATTTTGATCAGTTCTTTGTTCACACTGGAATTAGGCTTCAAATTGAAAAATATATTGGGGTCTTTAGAATATTTATGAAGTATAGAAATCGCTTTTCCTTGGAACAGTAAATATAAAGGTATCTGTATTTCTATACTGGTCTTGATGGACTTAAAAACTATCCATATATTTCGTTTATCCGGTTTAATCAGATTATCAGCAGACAGATGTGTAAAATCGGAATATCTTAATCCTGTATAGCAGCAAAAAAGGAAGGCATCAAGTGTATGTTGCAAATGCTTATGACGTTCGGGTAAAGACAGATTCTCTAGTTTCTGCAATTCAGCCGGCAGTAAAAAGACATGTTTACTTGCAACAGTCCGAATCTGATATTTTCGGAAAGGATTGGCTTCTGATGTAATCAAGTCTTGCCTGACTGCTTCATTGACAAGTGTTCTCAAATGCCTTAAATGTTTGGCTATAGTGTTGACAGCATGTCCTTTTTTGATTAGAAAAGATTCAAAATCCTTCAAATAAGTATATGATATATCAGAAATACTCGCATCCGGACTGAATTCTTGTAACAGCGAGAGAGTAGAATAAAGATTGTTTTTAGTGCTTTCTTTCCGGTTGGATTGTTCTACCCAATTTCTACCTAATCGGATAAACAGGTTTTCGACACTATTTTGTTAGCTTTTAGATGGGTATTTTAATAAATCCAATGATATAACTTTTCCTTGCTTCCAACATTCCAACTCTTTCCATTGCAAATTTAAGATGAATTCTTCCAGCATTCGATTAAGGATCTCACTGTGAGGGTGGAATACTATTAATTGATGTTTCTTATCCCATTGTTCAGGAGTCACATATATATGTGTAGAGAAATATATTTTTTTCTTTTTGTAATAGGCTTCTACTTGGATAAGGGCCATACTTTTATTATTCAAACTGTTCTTACGGTTATAAACTAAACGGTAACTAATCTTTTCCATATTCCTTTTATATTTTAGTTAATCCTGCCTTATCTGTATTTCCTTCGTAAAATGCAAGGATTTTAGAGAATATTAGGAATGGAATAACTTTTTTGGGAAACCAGAGCATCCAAATCTGTGATTTTGTCGATTCTGAGATAAACATTTTGCATATTTATAAGTCTATATTTAAGAAATTTGTCGGTAAAGTGTTAAAAAATGGATTTATTATCGAGTTTTATTCAATTCTCGTTAATCTTTAGAAATTTATTGCTAAATTTGCGCCCTGTTAGAGTAAATAAATTTTATTAATGTAAAGTTAAACTTTAAGAGAGATTTTTATGAAAAGAACATTGATGCTGTTAATGGCCTTCCTAGTGATAGGAATCGGTCTGGTAAACGCTCAGATTTCTAAAGTGACAGGTCATGTCACTTCTGAAGAAGACGGTTTACCTGTAGTAGGTGCATCTGTATTGGTAAAAGGTACCACTGTAGGTACTGTAACCGATATCGATGGTAATTTTACGTTGACAAATGTGCCAAGTTCGGCGAAGACTTTGATGATTTCATTCATCGGCTTCCGCACTCAGGAGGTAGCTGTCAAATCACAAGTAAATGTTGTTTTGAAGTCTGATGCAGAAGTCTTGGACGAAGTAATGGTTGTTGCTTACGGTACAGCAAAGAAGTCTTCATTTACGGGATCAGCTTCTAATATTGATAGTAAGAAATTGGAACTTCGACCAATTACTAATGTTTCAAAAGGTTTGGAGGGTCAAACAACAGGTTTGTTGACAACTTCAGGTTCCGGCCAGCCTGGTGAATCTGCCAAAATAGTTATCCGTGGTTATGGTTCTATCAATGCTTCACAGAATCCGTTGTATGTAGTGGATGGAATTCCTTATGACGGTGATTTGTCTTCCATTAATCCAGCAGATATCCAATCTATGACAGTATTGAAAGATGCATCAGCTGGAGCTCTTTACGGTGCACGTGGTGCAAACGGTGTAGTGATGATTACTACAAAACAAGGTAAGGAAGGTAAGACTTCTGTAACATGGCGTTCTACTGTTGGTTGGTCATCAAGAGCCCTTCCGGAATATAAAACTGTAAACCAGAAGGATTTTGTTCAGTTGACTTATGAATCATTGCGTAATGGATATATTTTCAACAATGGTTATGATTGGGCTGACGCTGAGGCACAGGCTCGTGCCGATTTAGGCAGTACACTGGGTGGTGAACTTTATAATCCGTTCAAAAATTACACTTGGGATAACATTATCGATCCTGAAACAGGTATGGTAAGATCAGATGCTCAGTCTGTATGGAATGAAAGATGGATGGATGCTTTGTTGAAAAACAATGCGTTCCGTCATGAACATCAGCTGGGTGTGAATGGTGGTACAGAGAAAACAAAATATATGTTCTCTTTGGGCTATTTGAATGAAGATGGTATTCTGGTAACAACTGGATTCCAGCGCTATAATGCACGTGCAAATGTAAATTCTCAAATTACAGACTGGTTTAATGCCTTTGTAAATACTTCATTGTCTCATTCTGTGCAAAACTACAGTGACTATGACGGTACTTCTGTTTCGAATGTTTGGTATTCTTCTCAGTTCGTATCACCGTTATTACCTTTATATATAAAGGATATGGACGGAAACAATGTATTGGATGAAGCTGGCCAGCCTCAGTTGGACTATGGTGAGAACGGACGTCCAGGTAGCTACAATGATTACAATCCACTCGGAGGATTAGTTGATGATAAATCAAATATCAAGAATGATGTAGCTGGTGTTCGTACGGGTATTACTTTAGGTTCTGATAAAGATGAATATGGCATTTTTAAAGGCTTGAAATTAGCTGTAAATTTTGGTGTGGATTATCGTAATCAGACTAAAATGTCATATATGAACATGTATCATGGTAATCAGGCTGCAGCAGGTGGTTCGCTGACAAAGAACAGCAGTCGTATGCAGAGTTATACATTCAACCAGTTGTTGACATGGAATCGTTCATTCGATCTTCATAACATTGATGTTATGGCCGGTCATGAATTTTATGCTTACCAATACGAATATCTGGAAGCTGGTAAGACAAATTTGGTAGATGGCATTTTGGAGTTACGTCCGGGTACGACACTGTACGCTGCAGATTCTTATACTGATAAGTATCGCATTGAATCATGGATGGGACGTGTAAACTACAACTATGATGAAAAATATTATCTTTCTGCATCTATCCGTACAGACGGTTCTTCTCGTTTCTATAAAGATAACCGTTGGGGTACATTTTGGTCTGTAGGAGGTAACTGGCGTATCTCAAAAGAGAAATTTATGCAGGACATCAAATGGGTTGACAACCTGTCTGTGAAACTCAGTTACGGTCAGCAAGGTAATGATAATATTTTGAACTCTTTAGGTGGAAGTAATTATTATCTGTGGCAGAGCTTGTATGGTTTGAGTTGGGCAAACGAAAATCAGATTGGTGCTATGGTGAGTTCTTTGGAAAACAAGAATGTTACTTGGGAAAAGAATGGTAACATGAACGTCGGGATTGAAGCCTTGTTGTTTGATAGCCGTGTCAGCTTGAACGCAGAGTATTATAACAAGAAGACTGTTGACATGTTGTTGTCTTACCCGATGGCCACTTCTACAGGCTTTAACGGATATAATGCGAATGTAGGTAACATGCGTAATAGCGGTTTCGAATTTGAATTGAGAGTAACTCCGATTCGTACAGATAACTTTACTTGGAATGTTACTTGGATGGGATCTACTGTAAATAACAAGGTGTTGAAACTGACAGGTGAATCTCCTGAGATCATCAGTGGTGTATATAGTATCAAAGAAGGAATGCCTATCAATACATTCTATATGGCCAAGTCCGCCGGAGTTGACCCAGCAACAGGTGCTCAGTTGTATTGGGTTTATGATACCGATGAAAACGGTAATATTACAAATGAACGTATCAGTAGTGACTATGCTAAGGCTGCCAATAGTAAGTATTATTTAGGAAGCCGTATTCCTGATTTGTACGGAAGTTTGAGTACTGATTTTTCTTGGAAAGGTTTGGATTTATCTATTTTGACGACTTACTCTATTGGAGGAAAAATTTATGATGGTCTGTACCAAGGTTCAATGGAGAACATGTACTATAACAATGCATGGAATGAACACGCTCTGCGTCGTTGGCAAAAGCCAGGTGACATTACTGATGTTCCGCGTATCGAAGTTGCAAGTGCAAATACAACAACTGACCGTTTCTTGATTGATGCTTCTTATTTTACAATCAAGAACATCACTTTGGGTTATACTTTACCTAAATCATGGATGAATAAGGTATCATTGAACTCTGTTCGTGTATTCGGCTCTGTTGATAATTTAGCTATTTTCAGCCACCTGCAAGGTATGGATCCGCAATATAATTTCTCTGGACAAACTGATTACAGCTATTCTCCGAATAGAACAGTATCATTAGGTGTAGAAGTTAATTTCTAATTAATAAAACAAAAAAAGAAATGAAAAAAACATTCAAATATATATTTGTTGGTTTGTTGGGATGTGCTACATTGTCATCCTGTTTGGAGAGCTCGTTGGAGACAGCACCGACCGATTCAATGTCAGGTTCTGGTCTGCTTGCCAATGCTAATGCCGCTCTTGTCCCTCTGAATGGTATCTATCGCTCTATGTATTCTTCTTGGTCACCAGCAGGAAATACACACCAGAGTTTTGGTATCAGTTCCTATAACTTGATGGCAGATGTAATGGGTGAAGACTTTATTCAGGCTGCTCAAGGAAGTGGATGGTTCTGGTATGACTGTCTGTATATGGTAAAAGATAGATATACTTCAACATCTTGGCGTTCATACGATTTGTGGAATGCTTATTATACATGGGTTTCAAATGCAAACTACATCCTTGCAGCAAAAGAAACTATGAGTGGAGAAACAGCTGACATCAACTACGTGATGGGACAGGTTTACGCTATTCGTGCTTATTCGTATTTCATGCTGGCTCAAAGTTTTGCTCGTACTTATAAGGGACATGAGTCTGAACCATGTTGTCCAATTTATACAGAACCGACAGTAGCTGGAACTCAGGGAAAACCACGCTCAACAGTTCAGGAAGTATACGATCAGATTTTGTCTGATATCAATACCGCTATCGAATTGTTGGATGGAACAACACGTCAGCATATCTCGCATATTGACTATGCTACAGCTATGGGGTTGAAAGCTCGTATTGCATTGGTGATGGAAGACTGGAAAGCTGCCAAGGAATCTGCGAAAGCTGCTATTGAAGCTAGCGGATGCACTGTTCAGCCTGTAAGTAATTTTATGGGATTGAATGATGTGACATCTAAAAATGTAATGTGGGGTGCTAGAATTATTTCTGATCAGTCTACAATGTATGCAAGCTTCTTCTCACATATGGATGCAGATGGAAGCGGTTACGCAAACAGTGGGGCATATAAAGAAATTAATAAGCTTTTGTATGATGGTATGGCTGCCAACGATTCTCGTCGTGCATGGTGGGATCCTACTGATGCCAGAAACGGAGATTGTGGATATATGCAGAATAAATTTAAGTTTGCTGATACACAGACTTGGACAGGTGATTATATTTGGATGCGTGTAGAAGAAATGTATCTGACTGCTGCTGAAGCTGAATGTCGTTTAGGTGAAGAGGCTGCTGCCATTGAAGATCTTACTGCTGTGATGGGACAACGTGTAGAAGGATATACTTGTACAAAGACAGGTACTTCTTTGGGTAAATTGACAACGGATGTTACAGGTTCACTGCTTGAAGAAATTATTACTCAGCGTCGTATAGAACTGTGGGGTGAATTTGGTCGTATCTACGATATCCGCCGTTTGAAACAAGGTTTCGTCCGTACCACTGCAATGGGTTGGCCGACTGCAGCTCAGTTGACAAACCGTCCAACCAATGATCCTGAAAGTTATATGTGGGTATTGACTATACCGCAGAGTGAGTTCGATGGTAATGCAAATATGAATCCGGCTACAGATCAGAATCCGGTAGGTGATACCAAATAATATTTAAAAGTAAGAACAATGAAAATAAAAGGATATATTTACGGAATTGGTGTCGTAATGGCTACATTATTTGCTTCTTGCGACACAGATAATATGAAAGAAGTTTTCCAGGAAACTACAATGGGGGCTGCTTTCTCATTCGGAGCTCAATCCGTTTCATTCCCCGCTAATGGATATGAGGGCTTTGATGTAGAAGTTACACGTGCAAATTCATCTGAAGCTGCAACAATTTCGTTGACAGCTACAATGGCAGATGGTTCTGCTCTTCCGGCTGAAATTAATGTTCCTTCTTCAATTTCTTTCGAAGCTGGTGAATACAGAAAAATGTTACACGTAACAGTTGGCGATATCAAATCGGGAACTACATATTCAATTGTAATAGCATTGGATCCTTCGGTAGCATCTTCTTTTGAAAATGCTATTACCACAAAAACGATTTCTGTATATAGAGATTATACATATACCAGTATTGGAACAGGTAAATTAGTTTCTGAATTCTTTGGAGCTGAAGGGGAGGCTGAAATTCAGAAAGCTGATGATATCAATTGGTACAAAGCTATCAGTCTGTATGAAGACGGTTATGATGTAGTTTTCAAGATCAGTGATGACGGAAAGACTGTAATCGTAGATAAGCAAGCTGTCGCTTCTGATATCAGTGGATATGGTACAGCATATGTTGCTGGTAATGGTACATTGGAAAATGGTGTGATAACTGTTACATTGGAATTCACTGTAAGTGCTGGAAGTTTTGGTACTGCTACAGAAGTGATTACTTTACCGGTAATGTAATTCATTTCAATTCTTAATTCTGATGGTTTTATTTAAATGATCAGATATGAGGGTGAAGTCTTAGATTTCACCCTCTTTTTTATGTCTATCGATTTAGTGTTATTTATCTTTTGAGGTTATTCAATCGTATTAATTATATTCTGCACTTGTACTAGCTTAGTTTAATTTTATAGAGTTGATAGAAATTTGCAATCGGTAAATTTTGTACCTTGCTTTTTATGCAATAAAGGTTACCGTTAGAGGGTGCATTGGACGCTGTAAATATCTTTTTATATTTGAGTATATATTTTTCTGTAGGGGCAGAGGCTTTAAAAGAAAAGTTGACTATGATATAATGAATTTTGATAAAATATCAATGTGTTGATAATCAGCTTATAGGTGGATTTTTTCTGGAAAAGGGGAATAATAATGAACCTTTGAACCTTTTGAACCTTATTGGGATAAAATGAGTTTTATTCAATTCTTTATGATTGTAAGGATTTAATACTGATTATGGAAAAAGTCTACCGGACGAAATGGAAATGGTTTATCATCCGGTAGAAATTGGAAACTTAATCAGATATGCGTCGTTTGATGGTTTTATACCTTTTTCTTTCTGAACATCATCCAACGTATAAGTGAGGCTGGAATAGTATGGCTTTGCAGATTAAGTTTTTCGCTGCGTTCATCCACACGTTCATACAGTCGTTCTGCATCTTTATCGGACAGCATACCGTCAGTTTGTAGTTGTCGGATATTTCTACGCTCGTTGCAGAGTAACATGCGTGTGGCCTTCTGAGTCAGAGCATGTTTGTAGGCTTTCGGGAAGTCATTGGCCAGTTTATTCAGTATGCTGTTCATGGCTTCGACGTTATGTTGGGTTTCTTCTTTTAATGTGTTCAAGACCACTTTCTGTTCGTCGTTCAATACTTTTGAATTTTCCAATTCGTCCAACAGTTTCAAGTCCTCTTTCTGTAGGATGATGAATCCTCGTCCCAGGTCGTACACAATTCCGATACGTTCCTTGAAATAAAAACTTATCCACGAACCTATTTTAGGAATTTTCTGCATGCCGTCCAGGATGAAGGTACGGTTGCAGAAGTTGAAGATGGACGGACGGTTGTCTAATGCATAGCTTCCGTCGTGGTCATAAAGTTCATCCAGTGAGTTACTGAGCAACATGAATGATGTCTTGGCGATAATACCTTCGTCGTATATTTGGTGCAGAAACATCTTTTCTTTGTCCAGCACGCGCAGTCTGATTTCATTCATGATATCGTTTGTCATGGGAGTGGCTTCCTGATCATTGGGCATGGCGGTAATATACTGACTGACTTTTTCCCAGTTGGCTCCGTTCAGTGCGTCACGTGTCTTTAGCCTTTCAAAATACTTTTCAGAATTTTCATGCAGGAGGTTCTGTATTTTGTTTTCCATCATGGTACGGGCTGTAGGAATATAAATCAGTCCTAGTTTATTGAGCAGCCATCGCATGGTAGTGGCGTTGATACAGAGGGTCAGCGTTACTATTCCTGCGGTAAAAAACAATACCTGACTTCGTATTCCGTCGGGTATGGATGGGGTATATGAGACCATCAGCGCCAAAGTCATACCTAGTGCGCCACGCAGACCTCCCCAGGTGAGAATGATGGATTCTTTTCTGTTCAGTCCGTAGCCCGAACGTTTCATGATGGGGTAGAGTATCATGATTGTGACATACCGGATGATATTCAGAGCTATGTAAATCAGTATCAGTATGGCGCAATGTGACCAGGAGAAGTCAACTTTTTCGGCTATCACGACACCTACGATGATGAAGATGAGTGTGTTGGCTATGTAGGTAAGCAGCTCCCAAAAACTTCTCATGAATGTATTGACCTGTGGCTTGAGTCTGGGCTTGCCTACATAAGCGATAGTCAGACCGAATGCCACCAGTGCAATGACACCGGAAATACCTAAATACAATTGTGCCAGTATGAATACCAGATAGGCTGAAAGTATGATAACACTGTTCTGAATCATTTCTTCAGAATTGATACGGGTAATGAACCAGATGACCAGACGGGCTGCAATGAAGCCTAAGATGGCACCACCTGCCACTACCTGACAGAACTCAAGGATAGGGGTGAGATCGTCACTCCGTCCCCAGACAGTAATACCATAGAAGAGCATGAAACAGACGATGCCGGTACCGTCGTTTAATAGTGATTCCGCGTCTACCAGGGTAGAGAACCGTTTACTGGTTTTTAGCTCGTGAAGTAGAGCTACTACCGCAACGGGGTCTGTCGCACTGATTAGCGCTCCGAACATCAAGGCGGATGCCCATGTCCAGTTCTCATAACCGGGGACAAAGCTGCAGATCACCATCAGTACGATGGCTGTAAGTATCATACAGATAATCAGACCGGGAACAGCTAAAAGGGTGGCATTGGTCAATGTTTTTTTGAAGATGTGCAGGTTTAATTCGTAGGCAGCGTCAAAAATCAAGATAGGCAGGAAAATGTAGAGAATCAAATCTGGATTGATGTTGGCTACACTATCCAAGGCACTGCTGAATTGGGACATATGGTGGAATATTCCTGCCCGATTCATGATTCCGGCAGCTAATCCGATGGCGAATAATCCTACAGTGTAGGGAATACGTGTTCGTTGGAACAGAGATTTGAAGATGGCTCCTACTGTCAGACCGGCAATGGTCAGTAGTAAAGGGGTAAGGAGGGTTGTTTCTTCCATAGTATAGATTAGAGTTATGATTATTAAAATCGGTTTGTAGTCAGTTTAGAATAAGGTATTCTATATCTGATAATTGCAAATATAGAATAAATTATTAATTTTTGTTATCTGATACTTAAAAATATTGTTTCCTTTTTTCTTCTTGTCCTACCATGGAAGTAACAAGGTTACGGTTGCTGTTTTATATCTGAAGGAAGAATTCTGCCGTTGTCACAGAATCGTTTATTCAAAGGATATTCCTGGGATAAATCTTTATATTATTTCTGATATAGTCGGAAATATAAAAATCCGGTCTCATTGGATTTGTTTCCATGAGCCGGATTTTTTCATATAGGACGTTTATCAGTTATCAGTCTGTGACCTTGAAAGTTACTGGAGCTCCGCTTTGGCTGTCTGGAGCTACCCATAGGTTGAAATCTCCAGCTTCTACTACGTGCTGCATGTCAATGTTCCAGAAAGCCAGTTCGCTGATTGGAAGTTCAAAGGATATATTTTTCTTTTCTCCCGGTTTCAGAGTAATGCGGGTGAATCGTTTCAATTCCTTTACCGGTCGGGTTACAGAACCTACCTTGTCTTGTATATAGAGTTGGGCTATTTCTGTACCTTCATAATTACCGGTATTTTCCAGGTCGAACGTAATGGTCAGTACATCATCTTTTTTCAAGTTTGTGGATGACAGTTTGATATTGGAGTAGGCGAAAGTAGTATAAGACAATCCGTATCCGAAGGGGAACAGTGGATCGAATCCGGCATCCATATAGAAGGAAGTACATCCCAATGAAGTTTGTCCGGCTTCTACTTCAATATCATCCAGCAGTGTTTCTTTCTTGGTGGCTGGGCGTCCGGTATTGTTATGTGCGTAATATACCGGAATTTGTCCTACCATTTTCGGGAAGGTGACAGGCGTTTTTCCACTTGGAACGGCTTTTCCCCATAACAGGTCTGCCAGTGCCGGTCCACCCATGGTTCCCGGATGGAACATATAAAGAACGGCATCGGAAAGTTCTACTTCTTTACCGATGGTCAATGGTCGGCCGGCCATGACAACGGTAACCAATGGCTTTCCGGTTTTAGCTACAGCTTCAATCAGCTCGGACTGTGCTCCTTGCAGGTTCAGGTCTGCCAGACAGTGTGCTTCACCGGATAGAATGGCTTCTTCGCCTACAAAGATCAGTACGGCATCGGCACGTGAGGCTGTTGAAACAGCTTTTGCAATACCGCTTGTGTTACGGTCGCGGCTGTATCCCAGTCCTGGTTCGTACAATACTTGTACCTTATCACCGAATTGTTCACGGATGGCTGTCAGTGGAGTAACTGTATGGCTCTTTTCGCCGTCGAATACCCAAGTACCCATTTGTTCATAGGGAGCATCAGCCATCGGACCGATAATGGCAACGGTCTTTATGGAATTTCCTAGTGGAAGTGTCTGTTTTTCGTTTTTCAACAGAATAGCCGATTCAACAGCTGCACGTTTGGCAGCTTCCAAGTGGGCTGGAGCATACATTACATCTTTGTTTTCGTCTACATACGGTTGGTCAAACAGTCCCAGACGATATTTGATACGCAGAATGTTACGTACAGCATTGTCTATTGTTGTTTCTTTTACTTTACCTTCTTTTATCAGTTCCGGCAGTTTCTTGACAAAAGTATAGCTTACCATTTCCATATCAACACCGGCATTGACGGCTTTCATGGCTACTTCTTTTTCATCAGCTGCAAATCCATGGCTCATCATTTCAGCTGCAGAGGCCCAGTCTGTGACAACAATTCCGTCGAATCCCCATTCATCACGCAGTACATTGCGTAGAATGAATGTATTGCCGGTAGAAGGTACTCCGTCGTTGTCATTGAATGATGTCATGAATGTAGCTGCTCCGGCTTTGGCTGCCGCTTCGAAAGGTGGAAGGTAAACATTGCGTAACCGACGTTCCGGAATAAAAGTTGAGTTATAGTCTCGTCCTCCTTCGACTGCTCCATAGCCCACAAAATGTTTAGGACAGGCTGCGATAGCGGTCGGATCATTCAGAGAATCTCCCTGATAACCTTTTACCATGGCTGCTCCCATGACTGTGGTCAGATAAGTGTCTTCACCGCAACCTTCGGCAATGCGTCCCCAGCGCGGGTCGCGTGCTATATCAATCATTGGGGCAAATGTCCAGCGGATACCTACGGATGAGGCTTCGATGGCCGCTGCCCGTGCTCCATCTTCAGCTACCTGAGGGTCAAAAGAAGCAGCTTGTCCTAATGGAATCGGGAAAATGGTCTTGTAACCATGGATTACATCGCGTGCTATCAACAGCGGAATACCGAGGCGGGATTCTTGTACGGCTGCCCGTTGTAGCGCGTTGATGCGGGCAGGGTCTACTTCATTGAGGATAGAACCGATTTCTCCTTTTTTTATCAGAGATATCATGTCGTCAATGTTGCCATAAGAAGAAATCTGGTTCATTTGTCCGAGTTTTTCTTCCAATGTCATTTGCGATAACAGGGCATCTACTTTTTGTTCAATGGCAACATCAGGGTTTTCTTGTTTCTGTTGACAGGAAGTTATTCCCAACAGAAGCGCAAAAGCTGCTGATATAAATTTCATAGTTTTCATGATATTTTCTTAAATCTGTCAGTTATGAGTATTTTTTCATTATTTTCTTTTTCCTGAGTCTTGCTATTCGGTAATCTGGAAAGGAATGTTGGTTGTAGAGACGAAGCCGGTAGAGTCTGTTACATATACATACAGTCTGTATTGTCCCGGTGTTTCGATGCTGCTTTCGTATTCATTTGTTTCAGTAACACTTACCTTTCCTATCCGTTCTGGACGCGGTTCGTAGGAACCGCCGAATCCGAGTTCAGTGGCTTCTTTCAGGATTTCCCATACATATGTCAGTTTATCTTCTTCTTTGTCTGTTGCATCCACTTGGACCGTAAATGGGCTACCTGCTTTGATACTGACATTTTCTGTGGCTTGCTTTTGGTTGATGGTGAGACTTTTCCGGATTACAGGGGCTGTCTGTTCCGGCTCTTTCCCTGTCCATACCCGTTGCATGGCTTCTACCATCGGTGTTTTTTCTCCGGATAGTGGAAGTCCTTCTACCTTATCTTCAACGAACATGCTGAACCATGTAGGTGTCCGTTCCTCCTTTTGTCCCCACAAAAAAACAAAAGAACCAAGGCAACGCGGGTTTTTCTGAATATACTGGGTGTAGCGCTCCTCGTATACCTGCCTTTTTTCTTCGCTGGTCTGTTCTATCGGTGCTTTCCATTCGGTAGCAGGAGTTTCCCACCAACCGGTAGGTCCCCATTCTGTAATCATGATAGGGCCTTGGTAGGAGGATGCGTTTACCGCATCGGCTACTTTGTCCATTGGTCCGTATACATTGATTCCTACATAGTCCAGCGAGGGAACGTATTTGGCGATAGAATCCAAAGCCGAAGGATTGTACGAAATGACGGTTGTTACCAGATGGCGCTTGTCTACCGATTGGATAATCTGTACCAGTTCTTCCAGAAAGCACCATGCTTCTTTTATATCTGCATTTCCCAGTTCGATTTCATTTCCGACTCCCCAGGCCAGTAGATGAGGACTGTCCTTGAAAGTCTCGGCCAACATACGTACTTCATTCCGTTTGTTTTCCTTGTAGGTCTCATCGAAATAGAGTAAAGAATCTTTGGTCAGGTCGATACCTTGCATTACATACATGCTGTTCTGTTCGGCTAAAGCCAGTATCTGTCTGATTTCATCGGTACTTCCTCCCCAGGTCCGGAATGCATTTGCTCCATTTTTGCGGGCAATGTCCAGTCTGGATGTTCCTCCCACTCCTTTAATATAGGTCTCTTTTCCGTTAATGAACAGTTCGTAACCTTCAGAGGAGTGTTTGATAGTGATTCCTTCCTGCGAAGTACATCCTGTCAAGATTACTAACAGGGTGAATAGCGTAAACCAAATCTTTTTCATTGTACTTGCTTTTAGTTATTTCTTTTGGAATACACGTACATAATCAATCTCATATCGGGCCGGTAATACAGATTCGTCTGTTCCTTGAGCACCTCCCCAGTTCCCTCCCCATGCCAGATTGAGTTTCAGATAGAACGGTATATTGAATGGCCAGGTGTTTTTGTTGCCTGTCTTGTCATTCGCAAAGTAGAAGATTTCTTTTCCGTCTACATAAGTACGGATGAAATCTTCAGTCCATTCCAGTGCATAAATGTGGAAATCGGTCTGTGCAGTCGGTACCAGTACATTATCTGTTTTCTGAGTTCCGATACTATGGTTATAAGCTTTGCAATGGATGGTAGAAACTACAACATTCGGGTCGTAACCCACTTCTTCCATAATATCGATCTCTCCGTCATCCGGCCAGGCAATAAAGTCTTTAGGCAACATCCAGAACGCGGGCCAGGTACCTTTGCCTTGCGGAAGTCTCATACGAGCCTCGAAGTAACCGTATTTCCAGCTTTCAGTGGTATTCATCCGGATGGAATATACTGTTTCTCCTATTTTCTTGGCTGTAATGGTCAGTATACCGTTGGCTACGGAGGCCAGTTGCTCACCGTTCTGGTTACCGGCTACGTACGTCTGCAGTTCATTGTTACCCCATCCGTTTCCTCCTGTTTCGTAGTACCAGTTTGTCATGTCCGGTTCATTCCCTTTGTTGAATTCGTCATTCCATACCAGTCTGTAGCCATCAGGAACAGCAATATCTGGATCGGTTATTTCCGGTTTGGCTTCTTGACTAACCGGAACAGATATTCGGGTTGTGCCGGATTTCACTACTACCATTCCTTTGCGGGATTGGTAGTTCGTATTGGCAGAGGCTGAAACTTTTACGAGGCCGTCATTCATTTGTACACGGCAGTCTATCCAATCGTTGTCACTGAAAGCTGTCCAGTCTTGTCCGGATTTTACGTGAAGAGTAACGGATTCTCCCTCGTAGGATAGTGTCAGTTGGGTTGGAGAGACTTCGATATCGGAAGATTCGGCTGTAGGTTCTCCGTCGTTGGAGCTACAGCTGGTGAAAATAATCCACCAGAACAGTAGCCACAACGGATTTTGTACATGTTTTCTCGTGTACATACTTAGTCTTTATGGGTTTGAAGGATGATGTCCTTGATAACAACTTCAGTTCCTGCCGGATTCCCGCCGAAGTCAAATATGAGCTTGGCCGGATTGATGTCGATTCCTTCTACATTGATGACTTTGACGATATATTCTTCGTTGGCAGCCAGGTCATAGCGTTCCATAAAGAGGAATATATTGTCATCGTCTGTCTGTGCCAGTTTTACTGTGACTCCGGTAATGTTTTGGGTAGCTTTCAGGCTGACACGGAAATCGTAGCTTTCAGCAGTTGTGGTAGTCAGATTTTCTGTAAGGAAAGTCACCTGGTTTTGCCATTGCTCGGCAGTTCCTTCCGGGAAATTCAATGTATACTGAGTACCTTCCTGTGTGAATGTCGGGTCGGCAATCTGACTCCATCCTGGTGCATAGTAGAAGGTATTGGTATAGGTGGTACCGTTCCACAGATTATCTGCACTGTCTACCGCACTCCAGTTCGGTTCCGGTACCTGCTCGTCTGAAGGAACGATGGTGCCGTCATCGTTTGCATGGTCTTTAAAGACGATGTCTTCAAAAGTCACTTCTGTATTGGCCGCATTACCTCCGAAATCGACAACGAGTTTCAGGTTGGCGATATCGAGACCTTCCATATCGCTTTTCCAGAGACAGACAGGTTCGTTGGCTGTCAGAGCTATGGTCTGTGCGAAGTAGAATATATTGTCGTCTGTACTGTCTACCAGTTTTACCATGACATGCGGATGGTCTGTCGTTGAAGTCAGAATAGTTGAGAAGTCATAATGTCTCGAGGCTTCAGTCGAAATGTTTGTCGGTAACATCATTTGTGCCTGCCAGGTTTCTGTAGTGGCTTCCGGAAGAGTTACCTTATATCCTGTACCTTCTGCCTTATAGGCCGGGTCGGCTATCTGTGTCCATCCCGGAGCATAATAGAAGGTTGGTGTACCGATGGTAGCATTCTTCCACAGATTGAATTCAGTGTCATACTTGAATCCGGCAAACCCGTTCATGATGATCTTGTCGATGTGGAATGTCTTGGTAATGGTACCGTCACTCATGCCATTGGCGTTGGTGAATTTGATATCAACTGTATAATCACCGGCTTTTCGGTAATATTTTGTAACGGAGAATGATGTGGAATATTGACCGTCGATAATCCAGACGGGCATGACTCCTTCTCCCTCGAAAGAGAAAGTCACATAGTTGGTTTCCTGGTTTACTTCAATCCGGATACCGTCTTCATAGTCAGACACAACAGGAATTCCCGCTTCGTTGGGTGCTGCAAATTCTTCCGGTGAACAGGCACTGATGCCATAAGTCAAAGCAAATGCCAGTGCTACACACCCGATGTGATGATATATCTTTTTCATGATCTTAGCAGTTTAATGATTAGTAATTGTTTTGAGTCAAGGTACCTTGTGCTGCATCGATTTCACTTTGAGGAATCGGCAGGTATTTTTTGTTTTCGGTCCAGGTATTGGTACGGTACCCATATTCGTCTGGTACCAGTACAGTGCTGGCTTTACCGGTACGGATAAGGTCCCAGTAGCGTTTACCTTCGCCTACGAATTCCAGGTGACGTTCCTCGATAATGTTATCAATGGTCGGTTTAAGTTCTGTTACCAGTCCGGCACGTTTACGTACTTTGTTCAGATACAGTCTGGCGTCTCCGGAACCGGCTCCACGGGCAATCAGTTCGGCTGCGTTCAGCAATGTTTCAGAGAACCGGTAGATACGCAGGTTGTTGTTCCAGTTCAGTTGGGCATCGGCTTTCTGGTCTTTGTTGTTGCCTGTCAGTGCTGCATATTTTTCGAGGAACAGTCCTGTATCCTGGTAACGTTTGTTGTAATCTACACCTAAAGCTCCGGCATTCCAGCATGTAGCGTCACGACGGGTATCATTGTTGGCATAGCGTTCATAAGTCTCAAGGCGTACCGGGCAGAATCCCCATCCCTGGTCGTGACCGTCAGTACCGTCCGGCCAAGTGTGCGGACTGATAAGAGTAGGAAGTACAGTGCCGCCCGCAGTCAACGGAGCGCTCCAGGAACGTACGGCGTTGTCGTCGGTATAGTTCACTTCGAAAATGGATTCTTTGTTCCATTCTCCGGATTCCTTGAAGATGCTTGCATAATCATCTACCAGGTCATATTCTCCACTGTTGATGATTTCCTGCATGTATTGGAGGGCTTTGCCATAACGGCTTTCATCGTTCTGATACATTACAACCTCAGTATATAACATGTAGACCATAGCTTTTGTGATGCGGCCGTAATTTTCAGAAGTTTCACGCATTGGCAATACATTCATGGATATGACATTGTCCAGGTCGGCTATTATTTTTTCATAAATCTGGTCTGCCGGCAATTGTTCTGCCAGGTAAGGAGCTGTCAGATTGACATCGTAATAAGGAATGTTTCCCCAGAATTTCCACAACCAGTTGTAGTAGAGGGCACGTAGGGTCAGTACTTGGGCTGTATAATATGCACGGTTTTCTGTCGTTACGTTTTCACCGGCCCATTCCAGATAGGTAAGTACGTCATTGCTGCGTTTTACGCCACTGTAGGCTACCGACCAGAGTCCTTTGATTACATTGGTAGGAATAGCTTCAAAGTTCATCATCAGATGCCAGGCTTGATTGTCTGTCCGGTCCTGACCACCAATCCAGAGGTCATCGGCCATGATGTCACTCATCAGTGTTACGGGATTGTATTCGTTCATGCCCCAGTCTGTCCAGTGCAGCGGGTCGTATGCGGCGACTACAGCTTCTTGTATATGAGCATCGGTTGTATAATAGGTATCAATGAATTCTTGGGTAGGAGAGGTTACTTCCAGAAATGAATCTGAACATCCTGTCGCTAAAAAAGCAGTTGCCATCAAGCTTGCTGCAATATGTTTATATCTTTTCATAAATTGTTATGTTTAAGGGTTAGAATGAAAGGTTTGCACCGATTGTCCAGGTTCTTGCCTGCGGGTATACACCGTAATCGATACCCAGTGAGGTACCTCCAGATGAAATTTCAGGATCGAAACCATGGTATTTGGTGAAAGTCAGCAGGTTTTCAGCTGCTACATAAACACGCAAGGAAGAAATGAATACTTTCTGTGTCAGGTGTTTGGGCAAGGTATATCCCAACTGGATATTTTTCAGGCGGAGATAACTGCCGTCGTAAACATACAAGTCGGAAGACTGCCAGTTGACATTGTCACCGCGTACAAAGCGTGGAATGCGGTTGGATGTTCCTTCACCGGTCCAACGGCCCAGCATCCATGACGGAAGGTTGGTAGCTGAAATATCAGTACGGCGGGTAGCATCATAAATGTCATTACCGATGGTTCCTTGCCACATCATGCTGAAATCGAAGTTTTTCCAGCTGGCATTTACATTGAAACCAAATGTCCAGTCTGGCATACCTTTACCGATGTCTGTACGGTCGTCGGTCGTAATCTGTCCGTCACCGTTTACATCGACAAAACGAACGTCGCCCGGTACGGCATTCGGCTGAATCAATCCACCCTCTGCATTTGTATAGGCATTTACCTCATCCATGTTCTGGAAGACACCGGCTGTTTTGTAGCCGTAGAAGAATGGGAATGGTTTTCCGTTTTCAGCACGGCTGATGGTTCCTGTTCCTTGGAAAGAGTCGAGATTAGCCCACCCAGAATCATTACCGTATTCTATCAGTTTGTTGTGCAGGTAAGTCAGGTTACCACCCACACGGAAATTGAAATCGCCTACATTGAATTTATAGGATGCTTCCATTTCGATACCGCTGTTTTCCATTTTTCCTACGTTACCGATAGGTTTGGATTCACCTACATACGATGGGATATTCATTTCCATCAACATTCCGTTTGTGATTTTCTTGTAGTAGTCGGCAGTAAATGTCAACGCATTGTTGAAAAATCCGAAGTCAATACCTAAGTCATACTGTTCTGATTCCTCCCATTTCAGGTCTGGATTGAGGGTGTGTCAAAACTCATTTTTTGAAAATGTGAACTTATAATTTGAAATTTGAGCATCCTAAAAGACTAAAGAAAGGGCCGTATCATTACTCTATACAGAGTTTGATACGACCCTTTTAAATATTATAGTTACAATCTGTAACTTTGGGGAGTAGTCATTTTAGTTTTGACACACCCTCTTTGAACCAATGGTTATCTGTTCGTTTGAGCCGAATATGGCATTGTTTCCTGTTACAGCCAATACAGTGTAGCGGAAGTTACCGATGTTTTCGTTACCGTTTTTACCCCAAGAAAAACGTACTTTGGTACTGGTCAGCCAGTCAGGACGTTTTTCCATAAACTTTTCATTTGTCAGGTTCCATCCCAGAGAGAAAGAAGGGAAGACTGCATAATGGTTGTTCGAACCGAAACGTGAAGAACCGTCCCGACGTACTGTCATCTGAAGCATATATCGTTCGTCGTAGTTATAGCTGGCACGGGCGAAGAGTGAAGCCAGGGTAGCTACTTCTGATGGAGCACCTGATGCACTTTGGTCTCCGTCGGCGGCCAATCCTGTACTTCCGTCCAGATACGGACGGCTGTAATTGATGATGTTGTTACGTGAACCATACAAGTAGGAGCCGTTGCTTTTTTTAGCTGATTGCCCTAACATGACAGAGAATGAATGTTGATTAATGGTTTTATCGTACATCAGGACGTTTTCCAGCTGCCATACAGTTCCATCGTGTTTTTCAGAAAAAGCAGTAGAACGGGTTGAGAATCCACCGTCACGCAGATAATAGATAGGTGTATATCCGTCGCTCCCCCAGAATGAAAGGTCTACACCATAAGATGTTCTGAATTTCAGATTTTCCCAAAGTTGAAGTTCTGCCGAGAAGTTGGCTACGAACTTGTGGCTCCATCCTTTTGTTCCCGAAAGAGAGAGATTGGCAATCGGGTTAGTCATTTCGCCGTATTCTGAACCCGGAATCATGAACAGTTTGCCGTTTCTCGGGTCGTAGAACGGAGTATAGTTGGCCGAGCCGGCATATTTGTCCAGCTGTGCCTGGGCTGCTTCACCTTCATCGTATACATTTAAGATCGGTGACAGTGACAAGGCAGAACCTAACGGAGACCCCCAGGTAGAGTTGGCATCGATACTTGTACTTTTGATGCGGGCATATGACAGGTTCGATGTAATTTTGAAACTGTTCAACCAGTTACGGTTTTTGCTTTCATCGAATATTGTATAAGTGTTGTTACTGCGGAGAGTCAGACGTTCGTAATTGGAACGGCCAAAGTTACCGCCGACGATACCATCCTGTGTATAATATCCGGCAGAAAGCAGGTAGCTAACCTTTTCACTGGCACCACTCACACTGATCTGATGGTTCATGACGGGAGCGTTGTCGTTGAACACTTCGTTTTGCCAGTCTGTACCTTCACCGTATGAATACGGGTCATTATAGATAGGTGCCATACCCGCATTAACCAGACCTTCGTTTATCATAAGGGCATATTCGGTAGCATTCAATACATCGCGGTGTTTCCAGGCACTCTGCCATCCGTAAGAGAAGTCATAGGTAACTTTGGTTTTGCCCAGTTTACCGGTTTTGGTGGTAACCAGAATGACACCGTTGGCTGCACGTGCACCATACACGGCTCCGGAAGCGGCGTCTTTCAGTACCTCGATGGACTGGATGTCATTCGGGTTCAGGTAGTCCAGACCACCTTCAATCGGCATACCGTCAACGATGTAAAGCGGATCGGAGTTGTTGATGGTACCGATACCACGTACACGAATCTGTGCAGCTGCACCCGGTTGTCCGGAAGATGAAGTAACTGTTACACCCGCTGCCAGACCTTTCAATGCATTATCCATACGTACAGGAGCAGTGGCTGCCAGATCATCCGATGATACTTTAGCGATAGATGCAGTTACCACGCTTTTTTTCTGTACACCGTAACCTACTACCACTACTTCTTCCAGAGTCTCTGTGTCTTCTTTTAGAATTACACGGATTTCTGGTTTTCCGGCTACTGGAATTTCTTCAGTCTTGAAACCGATAAAAGAAACTTGTAATGTAGCGTCCGAAGGAACGGACAGAATGAAGTTACCATCGAAGTCTGTAATGGTACCGATGGTAGTGTTTCCTTTTACTGATACATTTACTCCGGGTAATGGCTCATTGTCTGTAGCGCTTATTACCGTACCTTTTACCTGTATATTTTGCGCATATACAGCAGCCAAGGCAAAGCTCAGTAAGAATAAAACTGATAATAGCTTTTTCATAAGTTTTTAATAAATTAAAGATTAACAATTCGCATTATGTCCCGATTGGAACACTGCAAACATACACTGAAAAAGCATCAGATGTTGCTAAAACATCCTTTCATAATTACGTCGGGAAGATATATTGAATACGTTATTAATACGTCAGAATAATGTATCTATTTGATTATCAGCTTTTATATTATACTTCTGCCGATTACGTCAGTTTATGCTTTATAACATAAATAAACAGATATCTGTGAATGGATATCAAGATTTCCCTTATTTAGGTTACATTAACACAAAATGGCTTTCAGAGCTTGTTGGTAAGGTAATCGTTGAGGCTTTCTTCTCTTTCCAGGTGAAATTTCTTCCGTAGCCGATAGCGAATGGTTTCCACACCACGTACGGAAATATTCAGTAAAGGCGCAATTTCTTTGGTAGACAGATTCATTTTCAGATAGGCACACATCATCCGTTCGTTGTTGGAGAGATCCGGATGTTTTTCATGCAGGCGTTTCATGAAATTGTTATGGATAAGATCGAACTGATCTTCGATACGTTTCAGTACTTCGTCACTTTGGATGTTTGAATCTATCTTGTTATTGATTAGAATCAGTTGTTTTTTTCCCTCACTGGCACCTTCGCCGGTTAGCTTGGAGGCTACTTTCATGATTTCTGATTTGATTTCTGTAAGCATTTCATTTTTCCGGAGGAAATTTATCATCAGGTTTGCCATTTCCTGACTTTTATGTTGAAGGTCATACTCCAGTTTTTCCTTTTCCAGTTGCATAATCTGCTTTTCCTGGCGTTCTTTTTCCTGTTCGTATTCTTTTTCCATTTCTTTCATGCGTTTGTCTTTTTCCTTTACGGCTTGTAGCTTTTTTCGTTTCAGACGCATTTCATCCCATCGGTAAATGCTCCATAGAACGAATATGCTCAATAAGGAATAACAACAGTATGCAAGTAGAGTGCGATACCACGGTGGAAGTACTTTAAATTTAATGGAATCATACGATTCTCTTCCGTCTGGGAAAATGGCTTTTACTTCAAAGGTATATTCACCTTCGGGAAGATTGCTGTATTCTTTTGTACGGCTTATTGTACTTTCAGACCAAGGTTCTTCATTTAACCGGTATCTGAAGTGAATGTCATTTTTTTCAAACGACGATAGGTTGTAGTCGAAGCGAACAGAGTTTAAGTCGTAGTCGATTACAGGATAATTCTTTTGTCTCAGATAATTGGCTGTATAAATTAGCGAATCTTTTCCGCTGGTCAGATACATTTTTTTGATGCATAATTCCTGAGGAATCTCATGAGACTTGTTTGAATTTGGCAAAGAAAACAAGGCGAAACCGCTCTCATTAGGAATAATCATCAAAGAATCAGTGACAGGTATGATGGTTTCAAAGTCGGAGACTAGTTCAATCAGCTTTTTCTGGATAGGAAAAATGCTGAGTCCTACTCCCTGCTTGTAGACGTCCAGATTAGAGAAACAGAGCTCATAAGGCTTAAGACAGATAAGGTGGTTTTTCCCGTTCAGCAGGCGGGTATAAGCTGTTTCACCGTTCAGGGCATGGTTCATTGACACCCATGGTTCCATGTAGTCTTTGGTGGCATTATATCGATAGATACCTTCGGGAGTCGCAAAGCAAATGGAATCTTTTAGCTTGGAAACTACCATATTGCGTTCGGTTGGGAAACCGTTTGCTACCCCATATTCCCGTTGGTTGATCATTTTAGTACGTTGTTCGTTCAGCTCCAGCCTTGTCACATGATCTGTCTGATAGACCCAGATTATCCGGTCTGTTTCTTGTTCGAAAATGCGGCTGGAAGAAGTATATCCTTCTATTTTATGGCTTACTTGCCATGTGCCTTCCTTGTCGGTAAGTACATATATACCATTGTAGGTGCCTACATACAGTTGGTCTGTGTGCCCGGATACAGGTTGGCAGCACCAGGCACCGATGATACCCGGTATTCGTTTCATTAGTGTACCTTCTATCAGAAAAATACCACGGTCATGCGTGCAGAATAACTTGTCGCCTATGCGGTTAAGTCCCCAAACTTGTCCGCTGGATGAAGGTATAGCTTTGATTTCAGGTTGTTCTTCTCCGAATTTTACTGGATAGGGCACATAATATAGTCCCCGGTTGGTTCCTAAGTATAAGATTCCGTCTTTTACGGCGGCTGTGTATCCGGATCCATAGAAATAAGGATAAGAATACAGATTGGTAAAAGGGGAACTTAGATAGACATAATCGATACCGCTGTCCAGTCCTGACCAGAGATTCCCGTTGATGTCAAAAGCTACGGAAAGAACAGTGTTGTTATGCAGGCCGTTATGTTCATCAAAATATTTCAGCTGCATGGTGGAAGTATCTATCAGTAGAATTCCTTTATGTATGGTTCCCAATGCTATTTGTCCGTTATGTTGGGCCGCACAGAAAACTTCGTTTCTTTTCATGAACTCTTCAGCACCGGTTATAAGTTTCTCTATCAATTGGTTATGGCAGTAATATAATCCGTCATAAGCTGTAATTACCAGTATACCGTCTTTATATGGGAGGATGCTTCGAATCCGTTTTTGCACCAGAGATTCAGCTCCTTGTAACGGAAAGAATGTGTTTCCGGTCAGAAACCATATTCCCTTGTCTGTACCAATATACAAAACATTGTTGACAATATTGGAACAGTCTATTTTCGCATTGATTCCGATGAGTGTATTTTCTCCGTTTCTGTATTTTACTACATATTCATCTCCTTGTACGTACAGGGTATTTTCAGATTCATGTATTCCCCAAACATTTCCAATCAGTTGGTTGGTCGTTTCTAGCGAGTCTGACAGGCAATGGTATACCAATGTACCTTCCTCGTTGGGCTGGAAATAGCCGAATTCATTGATACCACCGGCATAAATTCGCTTCCTGTCCGAAGAAACGGAAACAGAACGCACATCCATCCGGTTATTCAATGGGAATACGTCCCAGTCGTTACCATCAAATTGTAAAATACCGTTTTTATTCGCAAAGTATACCCATTTGCTGTCGTAAGGAGCTATTTGCCAGGTCTGGCTTCCTCTTCCGTATGTCCCTTTGTCAAAATTTAAAATGAAATTGTTCCACCCTGTAGCTGCGAAATGTTTTTGGAATGGGTATGCACACAAGAGGATTGTCAGGTAATATATTATGTTGTTCTTCATGTTTTTCATAGTTGTTCTTGATTTGATTTTACAAAAGTATAAATTAATGCCTGAAAAGTTTCTTTTTTGGTGAAAAAACGGTTCTGTTACATCCCTGGCTTTTGTTGGATTAAAATGTCCGTTCGTTTGCATTTGAATGTCCGTTCGTTTTGTTTGACATGTCCGTTCGTTTGCATTGGAATGTCCGTTTGTTTTTATTATCGTGTTGGATATACGCGCATGCGCGAATTAAATATGGTGTATGT
>ERZ780034.19-NODE-19-length-58851-cov-7.02594_pt1 | contig 58851 bp, 41 predicted proteins | sample MGYA00511855_ERZ780034 | MGnify/ENA primary metagenome ERZ780034 (study PRJEB29588, sample SAMEA2148024) | human gut metagenome | biome: human gut; feature: human-associated habitat; material: faeces | place: Denmark | collected 2008/2010 ...
AGGCCCCGGATTCCGCAAGGATGTCCGGGGCTTTTTTTATACCCTGACGGAAAGGAGGCTGCCGTAAGACTAGAGAGATTTATTTTTAAGCATAAATTTTAGCCTGCCTGAACAGAAAGTTTCCGTCCTTTACTACTTCTTTTAAGGTGAAATATATTCTTTCATCAGAAAGCTCTCTTTGCTAAAATATTGTCTTTTTTGTGAAAGCGTGATACCGATAATCGGGTTAGTATTCGTAATTACATAATAATTGTGTCATTGATATCTGATAGAGACTTTGTGACTTTTTATTCTGCTTAATCTCAACTTATTCTTTTGTTCTTTTGTTAGAAAATTCGTTATATTTGCGTGATTAAGAATTTAAATAGATTGAATGAAAGAATTTGTAATTTCTGAAGCACAGACTGAGAAGGCTGTGCTGGTGGGTCTGATAACCCAAACCCAAGATGAACGTAAAACGAACGAGTATCTAGATGAACTGGCTTTTCTGGCAGAAACAGCCGGGGCAGAAGTCGTAAAACGGTTTACGCAGAAGCTGGATACACCTAATTCGGTAACGTATGTAGGTAAAGGGAAGTTGCAGGAAATCAAGGAATACTTGGAATTGCAGAATGAATCGGAAGAGACTGAAATAGGTATGGTCATTTTCGATGATGAACTTTCTGCCAAACAGATACGAAATATTGAAGGTGAACTGAAGGTGAAGATATTGGACCGTACTTCGTTGATTTTGGATATTTTTGCCATGCGCGCTCAGACTGCTAATGCTAAGACGCAGGTGGAACTGGCTCAATACAAATACATGTTGCCTCGTCTGCAACGTTTGTGGACACACTTGGAACGACAGGGAGGTGGTTCCGGTGCCGGTGGAGGAAAAGGTTCGGTGGGATTGCGTGGTCCGGGTGAAACTCAGTTGGAAATGGACCGTCGTATTATTCTGAACCGTATGTCATTGCTGAAACAGCGTTTGGCTGAAATTGATACGCAGAAATCTACCCAGCGAAAGAACCGTGGACGCTTGATTCGTGTGGCTTTGGTGGGTTACACAAACGTAGGTAAGTCTACATTAATGAATCTTTTAGCCAAGAGTGAGGTATTTGCAGAGAACAAGCTTTTTGCTACCTTAGATACTACAGTACGTAAGGTGATTATAGAGAATCTGCCTTTCTTGTTGTCTGATACAGTAGGATTTATCCGTAAACTTCCTACAGATCTGGTGGAATCTTTCAAATCGACGTTGGATGAAGTACGTGAAGCGGATTTGTTGGTGCATGTAGTGGATATATCTCATCCGGATTTTGAAGAACAGATTCAGATTGTGGACAAAACCATCGCTGATTTAGGTGCGGCAGGGAAACCGACCATGATTATTTTCAATAAGATTGATGCTTATACCTATGTTCAAAAGGCTGAAGATGATCTGACTCCGAAAACCAAGGAAAATATTACCTTAGAAGAATTGATGAATACTTGGATGGCTAAATTGAATGATAATTGTATCTTCATTTCAGCCAAAAACAAGGTGAATATTGAAGAATTAAGAGAACGTTTATATAAGAAGGTAAAGGAACTTCATGTACAGAAATATCCGTACAATGATTTTCTGTATCAATCTTACGAAGAAGAACAATAGTATTATGGCAACAACTTATCGTTTACTGACTCCGGCTGAGATTGCTCAGCTGGAAAAGCAACTTTGTGTAGCTGATTCATGGGAGAATGTACAGGTAGCTGAGAATTTTACGCCTGTTCATGTTCACTATACCCGTTTTTCCGGTAACATCCGTTTAGGAGTGTTTGAAAAAGAATTTCAATTGCCGGGGGGAATGAGTAAACATGCCGGTTTGTGCCGTGTGACCTTACACAATGTGACCGTAGGCGATAACTGCTGTATTGAGAATGTAAAGAATTATATTGCCAATTATACAATTGGTCATGATACATTCATTGAGAATGTAGACATTATCCTGGTAGATAGAGAAAACAGTTTCGGGAATGGTGTGGAAGTTTCTGTGTTGAATGAAACGGGAGGACGTGAGGTGATGATTCATGACCGTCTTTCGGCACACGAGGCTTATATCATGGCATTGTACAGACATCGTCCGCAACTGATTGAGCGTATGAAGGAAATTGTACAGGCTTATGTGAAGGAACGTACTTCGGATAGAGGGCAGATAGGTAGCCATGTTACCATCGTGGATGCTGGCTATATCAAGAATGTCTTTGTTGGGGATTATTGCCAGATAGAAGGTACCAGCCGCTTGAAAAACGGAAGTATCAACAGTAACGAGTATGATCCGATACATGTAGGTGTAGGTGTCATTTGTGATGACTTCATTATTTCCAGCGGTTCGAATGTGGAAGACGGTACGATGCTGTCCCGTTGTTTTGTGGGACAGGCTTGTCACATGGGACATAATTACTCGGCTTCTGATTCTTTGTTCTTCAGCAATTGTCAGGAGGAGAACGGCGAGGCTTGTGCTATTTTTGCCGGACCTTTTACGGTGACACACCATAAATCTACTTTGCTGATAGCCGGAATGTTCTCGTTCATGAATGCCGGTTCCGGCTCGAATCAGAGTAACCATATGTATAAGTTAGGGCCGATTCATCAAGGTGCTTTGGAGCGAGGGGCCAAGACTACTTCTGATTCTTACCTGTTGTGGCCGGCACGTATCGGTGCATTTTCTTTGGTGATGGGCCGACATGTGAAACATCCGGATACGTCTAATCTGCCTTTTTCTTATCTGATAGAAGAAAAAAATACCACTTATCTGGCACCAGGAGTGAATCTGCGTAGTGTAGGTACTATCCGTGATGCTCAGAAGTGGCCGAAGCGAGATAAGCGTAAGGATCCGGACAGGTTGGACCAGATTAATTATAATCTTTTGAGTCCTTATACCATCCAGAAGATGATGACGGGGCGTGCAATTCTGAAGAATTTATCCAGAGTATCGGGAGAAACCTCAGAAATCTATTCCTACCAAAGCGCGAAAATCCGGAATTCTGCCTTAAATAAAGGAGTGAGACTCTATGAAATGGCAATCCATAAGTTTTTGGGGAATTCGATTATCAAACGGTTGGAGAACCTTCATTTTTCCAGTGACGAGGAAATTCGGGCTCGTTTGCAGCCGGATACTCCAATTGGAAGCGGAGAGTGGGTAGATGTTTCCGGGCTGATTGCTCCTAAAAGTGAAGTGGAACGTCTGCTGCAGGAAATCGAGACAGGGAGTCTGACTACGGTTACGGAGATACACAGGCAGTTTACTGAGATGCATCGGAATTATTATACGTATGAGTGGACGTGGGCATATGAGAAAATGTTGGATTTTTATCAGTTGGATGCGTCCCGGATAACAGCAGAAGATATCGTCTCGATTGTGAAGCAATGGCAGCAATCAGTTGTTGATTTGGATAAAATGTTGTATGAAGATGCCCGTAAAGAGTTCTCGTTGAGTTCGATGACCGGATTCGGAGCCGACGGAACCCGAAGGGAACAGGAACTTGATTTTGAACAGGTGCGTGGCGCTTTCGAAAGTAATCCGTTTGTTACGGCTGTGTTGGAACATATCCGCGTAAAAACTGAATTGGGAAATGAACTGATAGCTCGATTGGATAATCTGTTATAAAGATAAAGGAGGATGTAATGAGAAGTTTGTGGGTGTTTTGTTTCGTTTGGTTGCTGTGTATAAGTGTAGAAGCTGCTGTGTCTGAACGGAGAGAAGTGGAGCATCCGTGCTTTATTGCAACGAATACATCGAAGATTGAAATCCGGAAAATCATCTTGACCGATGCCCATACTCAGGTAGATGCAGTAATGTATGGAAATCCCGGTGAACCACTGGTACTTTCTTCGAATACGTTTCTGATGGCTGGAAATGCTTCGTTCCGGTTACGTGAGACCGATAAGGTTTCTATTGATGGTTTGACTGAACCCGATGTGATTCCGGCATCCGGACATAGCTATGTGACTTTATCTTTCGAACCTGTTCCTCGTGATACCCATGAAATTAACTTTGTAGAAAAGGATTTCAACTGGAAAATCTGGGGTATTCAGTTGGTAGACAAAGAACCTTACGTGTATCTGCCCAGTTTCCTGGAAAATCAGTCTTTTGTCGCCGATACTGAACTTCCGGCGCCTGCATTGAAAGTCGGAAGGAACATAATTAACGGTTATCTGTTAGGGTATGATCCTTCTATGGAAATTGAAATGACTCTTCATCCTGCTGACTGGATGTTTCCGGATACTTGGACAAAGCCGGTAAAAATTTTGCCGGACGGTGCTTTCCATATTGAAACGAATCTGTTGACTGGAACTCCTGCACGTTTACAAGTTAATGGAGCTTTTTTGAATCTTCTTATGTTACCGGGAGAGGAGATGATGGTATATATCCATTTGCCACGGCTCAGTATGTCTGCTTCGGGTTTGTTGAAGAAAACGTTCCGTAACCGGCAGAAAGCATGGTATACGGGAAGCTGTGAGGCATTGAATACTGAACTGGCTACGTGGGGATATCCGTTGGAGGTGGAAGAGTTCCTGACTCCGGATGAACGGAAAGAAATGAAGGAGATGCCTGTCGAAGATTATCAGGTATCACTTGTTTCACGGGTAGATAAAAAGAAAAACGCATTGATGCACGATAAGAAGGTGAGTCAGGTGTTCCGGAACTATGTGATGACCAACTGGGATATTGACTTCTGCCGTTTGTTGGCTCAACGTGGTATAGTACCTGATGAATCTGACGGTTCTTTGGGTTGGTATGGCTATCGATATGCCGATTATCAGGATGCCGTAAGTAAGTTACGTGAGCCTTCTCAGTTATGGAAGGATGTAACTACAGCTCGTGCGGTTATTTACAGTTGTATGGATAAGAAAGGGCTGACATCGGTAGATAAAAAAAAGTTGGAGAAGATACAGATATCTGAAGTACGGGATTTTACTTCTGAAAAAATAAAGCAAGTAGAAATACTTGTGGCCCGTGAAAAGGCGATGAAAGGGCATGTGGTAGAGTACTTGGATACTTTAGTGCAAGGAGCTGATATATTGCCTGCTATTCTTTCGGCACATCGTGGACAGGCTGTTCTGTTGGATTTTTGGGCAACTTGGTGTGGACCGTGTAAGAAGAGTTTCACTGCTATGCGTCCATTGAAGGAAAGTCTGTCAGGAAAAGATGTTGTTTATATTTATTTGACAGGACCTACTTCACCGGAACTGGTCTGGCGTGGTGCTGTTTCCGGAATGAATGGTGTTCATTACCGGTTATCGAAACCGCAGTGGGACTATCTGTGTAAATCTTATGGCATTACAGGAATTCCCGGGTATCTGGTTATCGGTTATAACGGTAAATTGTTGGCCCGCTATGTCGGTTTTCCGGGAGTGGATGTGCTTCGTAAAGATTTGTTGCGTGCCATGGGACAGTAAGCAGGTATTGGAAAAGATTTTTACGCTAATTAAGGAAAAAATTCAATATTACTTTGTACCTTTGCTTTCAAACGATAACTAACATTTTAAAACATTCAATTATGGCAACACCTGAATTCAAGTATCAGCCGATGTTCGAACACGGAAAAGATACTACTGAATACTATCTGCTTACCAAAGATTATGTCTCTGTAAGCGAGTTTGAAGGAAAACCTATCCTGAAAATTGAGAAGGAAGGTCTGACAGCGATGGCCAATGCGGCTTTCCGCGATGTTTCATTCATGTTGCGCCGTTCTCACAACGAACAGGTTGCTAAGATTCTGAGTGACCCGGAAGCTAGTGACAACGATAAGTATGTAGCCTTGACTTTCTTGCGTAATGCAGAAGTGGCAGCCAAAGGTGTTCTTCCTTTCTGTCAGGATACAGGTACCGCTATTATCCACGGTGAAAAAGGTCAGCAGGTATGGACCGGATATTGTGATGAAGAAGCCTTGTCACTGGGTGTTTACAAGACATATACCGAAGAGAATCTGCGTTATTCACAGAATGCTCCGTTGACCATGTACGAAGAAGTCAACACCCGTTGTAACCTGCCTGCTCAGATTGATATCGAAGCTACTCAGGGTATGGAGTATGAATTTCTTTGTGTGACAAAGGGTGGTGGTTCTGCCAATAAGACTTATCTGTATCAGGAAACCAAGGCAATCCTGAATCCGGCTACACTGGTTCCGTTCCTGGTAGAAAAGATGAAGACACTGGGTACTGCTGCTTGTCCTCCTTATCATATTGCTTTCGTAATCGGTGGTACTTCAGCCGAGAAGAACCTGTTGACCGTGAAACTGGCTTCTACTCGTTTCTATGACAATCTGCCGACTACCGGTAACGAATACGGTCGTGCATTCCGCGATGTAGAATTGGAAAAACAGGTTCTTGAAGAAGCTCACCGCATTGGTCTGGGTGCACAGTTCGGTGGTAAATATTATGCTCACGATGTACGCATCATCCGTTTGCCTCGTCACGGTGCTTCTTGTCCTGTAGGTTTGGGAGTTTCTTGCTCTGCTGACCGTAACATCCGTTGTAAGATTAATAAAGACGGTATTTGGATTGAAAAACTGGACTCAAATCCGGGTGAACTGATTCCGGAAGAACTGCGTCAGGCTGGCGAAGGTAATGCAGTGAAGATTGATCTGAACCGTCCGATGCCGGAAATTTTGGCTGAACTGGATAAATATCCGGTAGCAACCCGTCTGTCTTTGAACGGAACCATCATTGTTGGCCGTGATATTGCTCACGCTAAGCTGAAAGAACGTCTGGACCGTGGTGAAGACCTGCCTCAGTATATTAAAGATCATCCGATTTATTACGCTGGTCCTGCCAAGACTCCGCAGGGAATGGCTTGCGGTTCTATGGGCCCGACTACTGCCGGACGTATGGACCCGTACGTTGATCTGTTCCAGAGCCACGGAGGAAGTATGATCATGTTGGCGAAGGGTAACCGCAGCCAGGCTGTAACTGATGCTTGTAAGAAGCATGGAGGTTTCTACCTGGGTTCTATCGGTGGTCCGGCTGCTATCCTGGCACAGAACAACATCAAGAGCATCGAATGTGTAGAATATCCGGAATTGGGTATGGAGGCTATCTGGAAGATCGAAGTGGAAGACTTCCCGGCATTCATCCTGGTAGACAACAAGGGTAATGATTTCTTCAAGCAGATCAAACCTCGTTGCGCTGGAAACTGCAAGTAACCCTTTTTGTCTGAAGTTGCGTTAGGGTAACTTCAGACAGATATATAAAAGGAAAGCGTCTATCTTGAAATTATGGGAGATAGACGCTTTTTATTTAAATAAACCTTTAAATTAAAGTCGTTTAAGCAGAATAAATACCTTAAAGTCTAAATGAAGTTATCAAATAAAGTATTATTGGCGACTTCTTACCGTAGTTTGTTGATAATTCTATTGTTTGATATAATATCGATGCTGCTATTGATTAAAAAATTTCTTCTCTGAAAGTAGAAGCCGGAAGACCTTCTGCATTCATCAGATTTGCTCTAGTGAAGGGTTGCCAGCCATACCGGATAAAGTGTGGTGTTTTCACTTGTGGACTGTGCAATATGATGCGTTCTCCCTGGATGGTAGCTTTTGCCGGATAATATAGTCCGTCGGTTTCAGCTATATCAAATCCGATTATTTCTTTTCCATTGGAAGGTTGTAGCCCTTTTCCGTATAGGAAATCTACCACGACCTGTTTCCCCTCAACCTGAGCCGATTTAAACAGTGGACCGGACGGAAGAAGGTTCGAGAAGCCATATTCCTTGTGTAGAGCCCAACGTGCCAGTCTTTCTCCGATTGGTCGTTTGTCTCGGGGATGTACATCCAGTGAGTCACCCTTGTCTGATGAAACGGCCATTCCTGTATGGGGAATCTGTTGCATCAGCTGTCTTTGACTGTCCCGAAACCACGGCCAAGACGGTCGGTTGAGACTTGACAGCTGAACAAAATAGAAAGGGAGTTCTGGTGATTGCCAGTTCCTGCGCCAACTTTGTACCAGTAGACTGAACAGTTTCTCGTGGGCTTCCATGTTATGTGCGTTCGATTCTCCCTGATACCAGATGACTCCTTTGATAGGGTATTGTTCCAACGTTTGGATTCCTGTTTCGTACAGGTAGCAAGGTTCGTATGGATGACGTTGCAGTTTGTCTGTTTTCTTTTGAAGATTGGTTAAGGCACGTTCGCGTACCCAGTCTTGGATGAAGTCGTTTTGTGTCCAGTCTCTCAGAATAGCAGGAAATTGGAATTCCAGTGTACTTCGGTCTATCCATGCTTCTGTTGGTGAACCACCTACAGCGTTACAGATTAATCCGACTGGTACGTTCAGACTATCTTGAATCATTTTCCCAAAGTAATAGGCTACAGCTGAAAATCCGGCAACTTGTTGTGGGGTACAAGGCTTCCATTGTGTAGGTTGATAATACAGCAAATGATTGACGGAATCCAATGCAGATACTTCCCATGCACGGTTATCGGTAGCCCATTTCCCTTTCAGGTGATATAGCCGGATATCTGTATTGTTTGCTATGGGAATATCTTTATCCGCTGTGATAGCTTGCGACAGTTGGAACTCCATGTTTGACTGTCCTGAACAAAGCCAGACTTCACCTGCCGCAACATGATGGAATGTCTGTTTTTGTTTATGAGTGGAAACAGTCAGTTCATAGTTGTTCCCGGCTTTGATAGGATGAAGTGTTACGCTCCACTTTCCGTTGTATCCTGTGGTAGCAGTGTGTTGTTGCCCATCAATGCAGACTGTGACTTTTTCACCGGCGTTGGCTGTCCCTTCTATAGTGAGAGGGCGATTGCGTTGTAGTACCATATAGTCGGTGAAGGTTTGAGGCAAATGTAGGCCTCCGAAATCTCCGGTAATGGCTGAATAGACGGTGTGCGCCAGTATACCAGCGCCTTCTGGATTGGGATGAAGTCCGTCTGGGAAAAAGAGCGGATAGGCATACAAGGCTTGATGGAGGTCGATTAGTTGTACATTGGCTACACGGGAAATTGTTTCAATAGCTTGTTGGATGTCACGATGCCAGTCACGTGTACCGGATTCGAATCTCGGATGCCGGTGTGAAATAGGTGTCAGCCGGCATATCAGGATGCGACAGTGTGGATTGGCTTTCCTGCAGGAATCAATCAAGGCTAGATAATCTCTGACGAATTCATCCCGGTAGTTGGGCCAATTTCTGGGGTCTGTATCATTAATGCCCAGATGTATCACGGCAATGTCTCCGGCAAATTCCATGGCTTTCTGGAATTCTGGCTGTTTCATGTAGGGACGGTGTCCGTGATTGAGTAATGTCGCTCCTGGTTTGCCAAAATTTCCTACAAGGTAATCACAACCCAATAATTGCTGCAGTTGTGCCGGATATGATTCGACTTGTGGATTCTCGGTACCTATACCGTAAGTTATACTATTTCCTATGCAAGCTACTTTTGTTGGTGAGTCAGCATGTGATAAGGAAGCTGTTAATAAGAGGAAAAACAGGATAAAGAAAGATTTCCGGTTCATAGTGTTAGTTTATTTCGGTTATAAATAGGGGGTGATGATTTCTTTCCATAGCAGATAGCCTTTGCCCAACAAATGGAGTCCATCGTTGGTGTATTGTTTTTGCATCTGTCCTTCGGCATCGACGAAGTGTGAGAACAAATCGATGTATTGCACTTGTTCTTTTTCTGTCACGGTCTTGATTTTCTGGTTTATTTCCGGAATTTCTTTCCAGTGGCAAGTATGTTCATAAAATTTATTATAATAAGTGGTGACTGGTAACAGGCTTTGTACATAGATTTGTGTTTCAGGTGACACTTGCTTGATTTTCTGTACAATGAGTCGGATGCCAGCTGCAATGGTATCTGCCGGTTCGTTTTGTGGTACATTGTTGATACCAATCATCAGGAAAATTTTGGCTGGTTGCCCGTTTACAATAGCATCCAGTCGGTCGAATACACCTTGTGTCGTATCGCCACTAATGCCTCGATTCTTGACATGCGGATTATTGAATAATTCGTGCCATTCTCCTCCATCGGTAATGCTGTTTCCTATAAAGATGATATCTTCGGATGTAACAGGAAGACTCTCGAAAAGTGACGCACGCTGGTAATAGTAAGTGGAATACTTAGGAGATTTGTCCTGTTGTGCATAGAGTGTGACGGCTGTCAGCCAGGTAAAGAGCAATAAAAATGTTTTTTTCGTCATGTCCTTATTGTTTTTCAGGGTTAGTGGGTGAATAGATTAGATTTTCTAAAGATTCGGTACCATCAGGGGTAACAAATACAGCTGTAAACATCCATTTGACCAGTCTTACTTGTGGAGTTTGGAATTTACCAATGGGAAGTTTCAGCATGAGTTTGTTCCATCCTTTATGTAATTGTACTTGTAAGGGTGGCCTTGATACACAGTTTTCGTTGGTTAAAGGTATTTCGTTAGACCGTTTTTTGTGTGTACTTTGCCATTGGGGAGGTAACAGTTCATGTCCGTTTAGCCAAGCGCGACTTTCTTTGTAATCCCATTTTCCCGGTTCAGGAGGAAGATCACTTTCTGATCGGCTATAATTCTGGAATTCCAATAGGAGTCCGGCAGACTGCTGTTCTGGAGAATATACCCAAGTAGTGGCATAGGCTGTATGGTTTTCCTGTGGGTTTTTGTAAAAGCCTGGTACCAAGTTCCCCCATACATGCCTCAGATAGATGCCTGCACCATTAACCGTATGAGTCTGATAGCGTTTTCCCTCATACTCATAGGTCTCTGCTTCTGTATCTTCCGGTGGAAATTTTTTTCTTAAGTCTCCCTGGTTGGGAAAGGCGTCAGTAATATTCCATTTTACGTGACTCTGCCTGACATATGGAAACGGTTCTCCTGCAAATGTATGGTGTTTATGCCATAGCATCCGTTGTTCGAAGTCGGCAAATTTCTGATTGGTTTCCGGAGTTTCTGTCCGTAGTAAAGTTTCTGGACCGTCAAAATAACACGTGCCTCCGCCTAGCCATGCCCGTTCTGCCAATGCCAGCATGTTGGCATACAAGTTATTTTCTGCTACGATTTGTTTCTCATCGGTGATATAACGGTCATTCCATATGGCAAGGATGCTGCCTGCAATATCTTCACTTCCCTGACCACAATTGTAGATACGGCTATTGTATAAAGCTACCAGGTCTGCATATGTATCAAAGTGGTTCAGATAATGGAACCGACAGTCTATTGCCGGGATTCCCGGTTGTGCTTTTCCTCTATAGCTCCATAGTTGGGTCATATCTATTTCACCGGGCTGATAATTCCATCCCGGATTCCAGGAAATGACTTTTTTACCTTTAGACCGTACGTAGCGGACCATTTCCGGAACAAATTCTGGATTGGTGAATTTCACTTCATCTGTTCCTATATGTATATAGGGTACATCAAAAGTTTCACAGACTTCATCCATCAGTTTCTTTAGGATTTCCATGCCCTTTTGGCTTTGCATGTCTGCATGAAAAGCTCGATTGAAAGCTTCGCTATGTCCTGGCATATCTATCTCGGGTATTAACATTACATGATGTTCTTTACAGAATTTGACTAGTTCTTTGGCCTCTTGGAGTGTATAGTATTTTCCTGGCATCCGTGTCATATTTTGAGGAGAATTAAGCTCCGGATAGAGCTTGCTTTCCAGTCTCCATGCCTGGTTCTCTGTCAGATGCCAATGGAAAACATTGATTTTGAATCGACTTAAGAGTTCTATTTCTTTTTTGAGTTCTTTCAAAGAAATATAGGTACGTCCTACATCGTGCATGAATCCACGGATGCGGAAAGCAGGCCAGTCTGTGATTTCACAGGTAGGAAGATAGTATATATCTTTATCTTTACATGTCAGTTGTCGTATGGTTTGTAAAGCTCTATACGTTCCTGTTGAGGATGTTGCAGAAACATGTATTTGGTTGTTGGTTATTTTGATTTTATATCCTTCTTGGCTATTGAGAGGAATTTCGGGAAGTTGAGGTAGAATATTAATTTTGATAGTTTTTGGGGCTGGAATAGATATTACTGTTGTATTGGTCTCATGTAACCATGCCCACCATTCCTGTAAATTTTCTGTATTTTCCAGATAGATTTGATCTAATATTAGCTTTTCATGTGTATAAACTATTTTTTGAGGCTGTGGCAGAAGGGGAGGGAATATTTTTCCAACACAAGGTAAGCTATAATAGAGGATTATCAAAAAGCAAAAATATTTCATATTGTAATGTTATTGGATGTTGGTTATTTTAAGAGTCCATGCATATTCACATGGCATTTCAGAAAAAGTCAGTTGTGGTAAATATACAACTAAATTTTTACCTTCCTGTTTCCATTTTAATGCCTGAGGATAGCCTAGCAGATGAATTGTTGTATTGGACGTTGTTTTGATATCCCATAATTTTATTTTTTTATGTGAATATGACGTTAGGATAGCATATAAATTATGGTCTTTTGTGGTGAAAAATACTTCCTGAACAGCATATCCTGGGTCCGGATTTACTGTTTGTTTTAGAATAGAATTGGCACTGACATAGTATTTTTCCTTAGACTTCCAGTTACGTTTACCTTTTGACCATTGACAGTTTACTTTCCATGGTCTGGTACCATATATGGCTTCACCGTTAACTTGAAGCCATTTTCCTATTTGGAGTAAACGTTCTTGCATTATCGGAGGAATTTTTCCTTCAGCATTGGGGCCTATATTGAGTAAAAGGTTTCCCCCTTGGCTGACTATTTTTATAAGTGTATGAATTAATGCTTGTGGTGTTGCATAGTCTTCTATATCTTCATGTTTGTTATAACCGAAAGAGAATCCCATGCCTCTACATTCTTCCCATGGCTTATCGTATGTTTTGTCTGAGGAACTATATTCACTGGTGTAATAATCTCCATGTTTTTTCCCTTTAAATTTAGCCCAACGATCGTTTATGACCACACTGTCCTTAATTTCTGATGAAGTATATAGCCAGGCAAAAAAATCTTTTGTTTTCCAAGTATCTTCATCGTAATTGTCTGGTCCGTCCGCCCAAATTAAATCTGGTTTAAATTTTGTTATTAGATCTTTTAACTGTGGGTATAAATGTTGTTCTACATAAATAGACATTGTAGAAGGTGCATAAAGAGGGTTGTTCCATTCTTTTAATGAAAAATAGCAGCCCATTTTGAGTGATGTTTTTCGAATGGCTTTTGCGAATTCATCAACTAAGTCTTTATGTGCTCCTATTTCTACACTATTCCATGGCCTGGCATGGTTTAAAGTAGCTTCTTTGCTGTTCCATAGTGCAAAACCGTCATGATGTTTTGTTGTTAATACAGCATATTTGGCTCCAGATTCTACAAACAGGTTAACCCATTCTGTTGCATTATAGTCTTGTGCTTTGAATAATGCTGCGAAATCCATATAAGTAAAATCTTTGCCATAAGTTTTTTGGTGATAGTTATATATTTCATCTCCCTTAAAATTGCCATTACCGAATAAGGTCTTATTTTCAAGCCAATATTGATACCATTCTGCGTATGTCCCCTTGGGAGACCATGCAGGAATAGAATAAAGTCCCCAGTGGATAAAGATTCCAAATTTAGCATCTTGGAACCAGGATGGTATAGGACGTTTATCTATAGATTCCCAATCTGGTGTATAAATTGTTTGTGCAAATCCTTTGTTTAGAATAGACAGGATTAAACAGATTTCTAAGAATACAGTCTTCATATAATATTATTTATGAGGATAATACAAAGGAACGACCCATTGAGGCTTTTGAAATGGGAAAAAGGATATGAGATGCTGCCTATCGTAAAAAAGTTTGTAATAAGCCTTAGAATATACCTCTAAAAAAGATTAGAGGACAAATTCTAAGGCTTTATTTGTTTATGGATTTTAATATCCAGGTGTCTGAACTAACTCGTCATTTTCACCTAATGAATTTTCATCAATTGGCCAAAGCAGACGACTCTTATTTGCATTGGAATATTTAGTTGCATAATCATCGCCCATCAGTCTGATGTCATACCATCTTTTTCCTTCAAACATGAACTCTCTCAAACGTTCCTTCAGAATGGCTTCAATAGGTTCAGCATCGCTGGCTACGAAACGGTTGTTGGCATAGAAGGAAGCGTCAGTGTCGTTAGGATAGGCAACCTCAGCTTTATGTTCATTGAAATAAGCTGTTCCGTATGCACGTTCACGTACTGCATTAATTTCTGTAGAGATGTCTTCTCCCAAAAAAGCTTTAGCCGTAGCTAATGCAAGTAAACAGTCTGCGTAGCGATAGATTGGATAATCATCCAACCAACTTCTTTGTGCATCTCCATCTAACAATACTCCTTGGAATTTATAGGCGATAGGAGAATTGAATGTTAACTGTCCATTTTCTGTATTCTTGCTATAGATACCTTTTAAGGAATATAATCTTCTGTTATCTCCTTCTCTGAACAACTGAGTATATAAATCTTGCTCTATTTGATATCGTATCAATCCGTGCATATCTGCCATCTCAGTTTCATTCAACAGTGTTCCATTTTCATCATAATAGGTACCGAAGTTGGCTTGGTTCATAACCATGGTCATGCGGTACATATCGTTCCACATACTGTATTCATTTCTTCCACTGTGGATGGTAAAGATGATTTCATCGTTTTCTTTGTTGTCGTAGGCAAATACTTTGTTGAATTCACTTTGTAATCCAACTTTTGCATTTTTTACGTCTTCAAGTGCAGCTTTTGCGATGGCATAATCACTGTTGCCACCTCCCATCTGTCGTCCACTCCATAGATAGACTTCTCCTTTTAGCATCATGGTAGCAGCTTTTGACCAGTAGCATCTATCATATTTGAATGAGTAGTCATTTCCGAAAGCGTCTTCAGAGCTCTGGATGTCTTTTTTAATTTGTTCCATTACTTCCGATGCGGAAGCGGCTGCTTTACTGAGATTACCGATATCGATAGAACTACCTTCGGTATAATCTAAGTGAAGGACAACTCCACCCCAGGAGCGCAACAGATGAAAATAGACATAAGCTCTCATTCCATAGGCTTCTCCTAAATAGTAATTCTTGACGTTTGCATCCAGTAAATCAGTTGTTTCTGTGTGACTAATCATCAGGTTGAGCTGATTGATAAGTATGTAGAAGTCTCCAAAGTTACTGATAACTGGATTGGCAGCATTCAGCGTATTGTCAATCATTCTTTCAACTCCTTGGGTTGCTTCACCTGTAAATGGGTTGGAGTTATAGATATCGGCACGTGGTTCTCCAAGTTCAAATATGGTATACGTTCTTTCTCTGAGCATACCATGGAGGCCTACATTGAATGCTTCGAACTGGGAAGCATCTTTCCAGTAGTTTGCATCGGTGATGCTACTTACCGGTTCCATATCCAAGCAACCGGTAAAAGAAGTTGCCAGACATCCGGCTAGAATATAATTGAATATTTTTTTCATAATAGTTGATTTTTTAGAATGTTACAGATAAACCAAATAAAACGGTTCTTGGGGTAGGATAGCGTCCGTTATCAATACCGCGACCGTATGTTGTTGCTACAGCCGGTTCTGGAGAAACTCCATCATAGCCAGTAATGTAGAACAGGTTTTGACCAGTTACGTATACAGAAGCGTCTGTCATACCGGCTTTACTGATCCATGTTTTGGGGAGATTATAACTCAGCGTGATTTCTCTTAAAGCCAGATAGTCTCCTTTTTCATAGAAGCGTGAGCTGTTGTTGTTAACGGCTGTATTTCCGTTATTGGAACGTGTAATATTCTTCTTGTTCAACTGGTCAGCGTAAGTAAATACTGGAAGGTCTGCATCCGGATTTGTTTTACTCCAAGTATCATGTACTTTGTCAATGATGTTGAATTGTCCCTGATATTGTCCTAAAGAACGGGCTTTCAAGTCATTATAGATAGTGTGTCCTAAAGCATAATCAAAGCGTGCATATAGAGACAGATTCTTATATGACAGTGTTGTAGAGAAACCACCGGTTACTTTCGGGAATATGTTTCCTACAACAGCACGGTCCAGACTGTTGATTTTTCCATCCTGATTGATATCATCCCAGCATACATCACCCGGTTCGATAGGTTTCCATCCGCTTGATTGTGCGTAAGTCAAACCAGTCTGTGGATTAATCTGGTCGGCCATACCGGGACCATACAGGTTAGCAACTTCGTCAATAACCATATTTGCATTGGCTCTGACATCGTCCCAATCTCTGAATATGTGTTTTTGTACATAACCTACCAAATCTCCCAGTTTTCCACCTTCTCTATATCCTCCAATCCATTTGGTTGGTGTTTCTCCTGTTGCTGAATTATATAATCCGGCTGCAACCTCGTAACCGTCAATCTGATTGAATGGTTTGTCGCTTGTAGGTAATTTCAGAATCTTGTTGGATACAGAAGTTAGGTTGGCTGTCACTTCCCAGTTCAGTCCTTTCGGATTTGTCAGGATATTGGCTCTTACTTCCATTTCGAAACCTGAGTTACGTAATCTACCTAAGTTAGTCTTCATGCTGGAGAAACCGGTATAGGCAGGTAAGTTTACATCAGTCAGAAGGTCATCTGTTGTACGGTTATAGTAGTCAAAGATAAAACTTAACCGGTTGTTGAAGAATCCCAAGTCAAGTCCGGCTTCGAATGAACGGCTCTGTTCCCAACGCAAGGCAGTATTGATTAAGGTAGAATTGTAATATCCCGTAGCACCATTGTAGTTACCTGCTTCAATCTGTTTATAGATACCGTAGATGTCGAAGTTTCCGATACCATTTACGTTACCGTTTACACCGTAGCTTATACGTGGCTTGATGTTGCTGATGACATCTGAAATTTTAGATTCTTTCCAGAATTCTTCTTCTGTCACATTCCATCCGGCTGAGATTCCCGGGAAGAAACCCCAGCGATTGTCTTTCAGACGTGAGATACCGTCATAACGTGCTACTACGGACAACAGATATTTCATCTGGTAGTTATAGTTCACACGACCAAATACGGAGGCAATGCGGTAGCCTGTCTTTTCTGAGGTTGTTGAAGTTCTTGTTGCACCTGCATTCAGTGTCGGGATATCATCTGTTGGTGAATTTTGGGTCTTGGCTTCCATCTTAAAGTAATTGTAGCCGAAATATTCACCACCTAACATAACATCCAGATTGTGTTTTTCTTTGAATGTATCTTTGTAGTTCAAAGTTCCATTGACCTGAATCTGGGTATAACGTTCTATTTTGGCACTTGCATCACGTGTATTGTTCGGGGTGGATGATGTTTGGAGTTGATATGATTTATTGAATGTTTCGTATTGGTAATCATAGTGATAAAGTGATGAATTTCCACTGAATACCAATTTCTTAGGAATAATGTCCAAATCAAATCCAAAGTTATAGGTAGATTTTCGTGTTCCGTCTTCACTGGTAAGTTTTTCCCGATAGTATTCCGGGTTACCGTCTCCGGTTCCCCATCCTGAAGCTGGAGTACCGTCTTCGTTGTATGGATTCCAAGTCGGACGTTGTGAACGGGTACGGTAGAACAGTTCGTATGAGCCAATCCACAGTGAAGGCTGTTGTGACCAAGTATAGGTAGCCCCAGCTTTCACATTCAGGAACGGGAATATTTTATAGGTACCATTTACAGAACCGTTGAAACGTTTATAACCTGTTCCTTTAATCTGACCATCTTCGTTATAGTAACCCATACTGGCCATATAGGTTCCTTTATCGTTTCCTCCTGTGATATTCACATAATGATCTTGGGTCAGAGTTGTATTGGCAAAAACGGCATCATCCAACAAACCGCTGTAATCCTTGAATAACAGTTGTTTCCCTTCGTAATAAGGGTCATCCATAACTAGCCATCCTTCATTTCTTAAATAAGAATTTTCACCGGTCAAGTATTTTACGTCAATCAGATCATTTTGTGTTCCGTATCCAGTCTGTGTATCTACATTGGCTGCTCCCGGTACATTGTTAGTATAACGTTTGTAGCCCAGACGGTTGTAGTAAAGATAATCTTGTGCATTACAGAAGTCATACCCCATGCGGGCAAAGTTTACTCCTAATTTGAATTTATAGTTGACGGAAGCTTTTCCTGCTTTTCCGCTTTTGGTTTCAACCAGAATAACACCTCCATTGGCACGTGCACCATAGATAGCAGTAGAAGCTGCATCTTTCAGGACTTGGATGGATTCAATGTCTGAAGGGTTGATGTCACTCATATTGTCGCGTATGATACCGTCTACTACGATAAGTGCTTTACTGTTTGATCCTGTAATGGTAGCACCACCACGCAGAGTAATATCAGGTTCTGCACCAGGTTGTCCAGTTGTATTGATGACACGCAAACCTGTTACGGAGCCCTGTAAAGCTTGTCCGGCATTACTCATTGCTGCGTTTTTCAATACTTGGTCATCCATTTTAGAGATGGCAGTAGTCAAAGCTGCACGTTTCTGTGAGCCTCCATAACCGGTTACAACTACTTCTTCCAGAGTTTGGGTGTCTTCTTTCAGAACGATATTGATGGGTTGTCCTTCCCATTTGATTTCCTGTGTAGTATAACCTACAAAGGAGATTTCGATGATTGCTCCTTTCTGTACATTAGGGATAGAGAAATCTCCGTCCAGACCTGTGATGGTTCCATTGGTAGTTCCTTTTACAACTACGGATGCTCCGATAACTGTTTCACCCGATGCGTCTTTTACAACACCGGTACATGTCGATTGTTGTGTAATATGATCCACTGCATCGACTTCTGGTGTAGCTAATGCATAAGCATAACCTGTTGATATCAAACCTGTTAAGGTTGTTAGCATGCTCACTGATTTGAAAGGTTTTAGCATGGTTAACAAATTTAAAGTAGAATATTAGTTGTTAATTTAGAGTTTTTTGCTTGCAATAGACTTTGTAATATGCTCATTATTAATTTCTGCAAATATATAAGTTGTTTTCTTAATATCAAAGAATAAAAAGAATTATTTTTATTAAATGCGTTGTAAATGCGCTTATATCTTTTTTAAATTGGCCAAAATTTATATTTTCTGTTTATAATCGGCAAGGGTACAGCTTTCTATAAATAAAAGGTGAAAAAAATGAGTCTATCTGCTTAAAATGTAAAACAGATAGACTTTGATGTTGATCTCTAATAGATAAAATAATAATTAACTATGTAGCATCACTGCTTCTTATTCTTTTATAATGTCTTTCAATTTAATGCTTTGAAAAGTCATATGGGCTACACTGCTTTCATAGAGTATGCCGATGGTTTCCTTGTCAATCATGGTAAGACAAGAATATCCCCAGTTATACCCTTCGTCCAATAACAGTTGATGTTCCGGTAGCCAGGTGTTTCCACCGTCCATGCTTATTTTAATGGTAATGTCTTTTCTTTCGGATGTACTGTTCGGATTAGAGAAAATCAATAAATCCTTGCCCAATATGTTGTCTTTTGCCGGAACGCTGATGAGGCTGGCCATACATACCGGTTCTCTCAGGGCTGTGCGTGAGGATTCATGCTCTTTCCAGGTTTTACCCAAATCAGTTGTTGTATAAACGGCACGGCTTCCACCACGGTTATCACGCATATTCAGCATCAGGACACCTGGAGAAACCTCGGCTACTTGCGCTTCTGTAGTATTGGTACGTGCATGGTTGTGGATGTGCCAGTTTTTTCCACCGTCTTTGCTATACATGATACCGGCGTTTGGTATACGAGTTTTATCAATGAACTGGATAGGGAATACCAATGTCCCATCGCTCATGGTGATACCTCGTCCCGGTCCCTGCAGTAAGAAATACCATTCCGGTTTCTTTACCTGTTCAGTGATGTTGATTGGTTCAGACCAAGTTTTTCCATCATCAGTACTCTTAGCCAATACTAACTGTGCAGTAATATTTCTGTCCATTCCCTGATGAGAACTCCACCAGGCACGCTGGTTGCCCATACCGTGAGTCCAGGCAGCCACTACCCATATTGTATTGGTTTTGGAGTCTACCAGAATAGACGGGTCGCCTACACCGTTTTGTGCTGAAGGAAGTCCGTCGTGTTCTCCGAAAGAGAGTGGGAGACGCATTTTTTCCCAAGTCTGTCCTCCGTCTGTGCTGCGGCTAAGTCCTATATCGATGTGTTCTTGCAAATCTACACTGCTGTTGTAGCGTACATCGTATACACCCAACAAAGTCCCTTTATTAGTGGTAACCAGTCCCGGGATACGGAATGCGGCTGAGCCGTCATCGCCAGCATGGCGTACACCTACTCCTAAACGGCGGGTAACAGGGCTTTCCGACGCATCTTTTACCGGATTGATTTTTCCGTCGGCCACTGCTTGGGTAATTTCAGCAGTAATCGGGGTATTCAGATTTGTATTGGGTTGCATTTCCAGACTTACCCAAAAGAAGTTGATACCAGGGAAAAGATTTTGGTTGCCTTTCAATGTTAAGGTATGACTGGTTGGCTGGCATTCGTCTTTCTTGATGGAGTAAGACGGGTTGGCGGCCAAGGTCTTTCCCGGAGTATGGCTGGAGATATATTCTACGGGAGCGAAACGCTTTTTGCCTCGGTCTTGAGGGGCTTCTGTACCGCTGTAATAGAGTTTGACAGATTTGATGGCTGACAGAGGAACGTTCTTATCAAATGTTACGGTCACTTCGTCCAGCGTCTTGGTATCTTTAGCATCCATCCTCATATAGAAGAGTACATTATCGTTCCGTTCCAGCAGGATAGGAATCTGAGGAGCTTTCGTATAAATGGTGTCTGCCGCTTGGCTAGCCATGGCTGCCAGCAGACCTAATGTAAGAGAGAAGAATCGCTTCATAATCATGTGCTGTTTGGTTATAATTTGACTTTTCCGATAAGTTTTCTGATTTTTCCTTCGCCGATGACCGGAGCGTGTGGGTCTTCGGGAAAGACGATGGCGAACTGTCCAGGTAACAGATTTACATATGTAGTAGGTTTATCAGTATATAATGCACAGTCGCCTTCCGCCTGATAAGGTTGTTTTTCTTGTGTCAGGTCTTCGATGGCTTTCCATCCGATAGTTTCCTTTCCCTCCAATAGGATATGTACATCAATGTATTCATGGTGCAGTTCCAATACTTGTGTTTCGGCAGTTACACAGGTCGGATTCACATTGTTGATAAACAGTTTGTCTCCTTCCAGTTCAATACGTCCGCAGGGTGTATGCAACAGGTCATGTGTCTTTACATAATCGAAAAGCTTCTTGAAGAGCGGGTGGAGAGATTCTACTCTTCCGCTGTTCTGTAAGTTAGATATTATCATAGTCTTTTTTCTTTGGTTATTCTATATTATCGGCTTTAGGACGGAGGAAGTACAGTTGGGCACAGAGTGCGACTGCTACTACGATAGCCAGCATAGCGAATCCCATTCCTAAATTACCTCCGTCACCCCATTGGCCTAGCAGGTCTGTAATGGCAGCGCCGGCAAATACTCCGGTCATGTTCATGACACCGTAAGCTGTAGCCCGTTGTTTGGCAGATACGAACTGGCAAAGGATAGGCATGTTATTGGCATCGAAGATACCATAACCGATACCGAACAGCAGACCGGCACCTACTACGGCTACCAGGCTGTGTCCGAATCCCAACAGCAACAGAGAAGGAATAGTCAGTCCCAACCCGATAGCACCTGTATAGATACGTCCACGAAGGTTACGTTGTACCCATTTGTCGGATAGCAGACCACCTGTCAATACACCGATAAACGATGATACGGCAATGGTAATGGTAGAGAGTGGTCCCGCTTGTGACATAGGTAGATTCAGGTTCTCGGCAAACAGGGTCGGCAACCAGTTTTTAGTGGCCCATCCTGGCAGACTCGGTGCCGCGAAATACAGTAGAATTACCCAAAAGGCAATGTTGCTGAACAGCATGCGAAGGCTTTGGAAGATATTGACTTTCTGTTCTTCTGTATTGGTAGATTGTACAGGAGTTACAGGTTCACTCTTCTTGTCACGCAGGAAAAGCATCAGGATAATGGCGTATGCGATACCGATGATTCCGAACCAATGGAAGGTAGTATGCCAAGAGAAAGCAGCTGCTACTGTGGCACCGAAACCTCCGATGGCTTGTCCGGTGTACAGGCCGGTCATGTGAATACCTACGGCCAGTGAGCGGGAACGTCCGGTGTGATAGTCAGCTATCAGAGAAAGGCCTGCTGGAATATAGAGTGCTTCGCTGATTCCCATCAGTGCACGCAGCCAGAACACCTGGTTAAAGGTATCAGCTATTCCCATCAGGTATGTAACTGCCGACCAGACGAAAAGACTGCATACGATTAGCCATTTCCGGTTCAGTCTGTCGGCTATCAGACCTGCTACCGGACTCATCAGACCATAAATCCAGAGAAAGACAGCCATAAGCCGACCGAAATTTGCTGCAGACTGTAATTCTGTGATATCAATCTGCATCGAATCTTTCATGGTACTGAGCATTTGTCTGTCCATATAATTCAATAATGCGACACCCCACAATAAAGCGACGACAATCCAAGGGTAAACGTTCGATTTTTTCATAAGGAAGATTAGGTTTGGACGGCTGGAATCAGATTGTTTTCTGTATTCCGGGCAGTTATTTTTTCAGATAGTAGAATTTTGGTTGTAATGGTAAGTAATGAAGTTTTGGACTTAAAGGTTTGAAAAGGTCTTCAGACCCATCCGGAAATCAGAAAGGGTCTGAAGATCATATTAAAAATACAAGAATGAGAAATTACAGTTCCGTCAGGATTTCCTTGCACAAGGTATATCCTTTTGTCATCATTCTGGGAATATGGAAAGGCCCTTTGAAAAGATTGCCTTTGGCTGGTTGGGCTACACTACCATCCCGGTGCAGGTAACCGAACCATTCTCCGTACTGTGAATCAGGAAAATGGGCATAGGTCCATTCGCTTATCTGGCGGTGTTTTTGCAGATATTTCGGGTCTTTGGTAATCTTATAGGCGTATAGTGAGGCGATGATTGCTTCTGTCTGCGGCCACCAGAATTTCATGTCCTGTGAGTAATCCTGCGGAGGCAGGTTCTTGCAGTCTCTGAAATTGATGATACCTCCATATTGGGGGTCCCATCCCCATTCCCAAGACCAGTTGAAAATGGTCAGTGCCAAATCTATGATATCTTTGTCCTGGTTACGGTCCATGGCGACATCCAGCAGGAACCAGGCTGTTTCGATGCAGTGGCCCGGGTTGATGGTACGTCCATTGATGGTGTCAATGAATTCTCCTTTTGGCCCGACTGTTTCCAGTAGGGCTTTGAATTCCGGATGGATGAAATAGTTTTTCAGTGCATGCAGTGATGTATCAATCTGTTCGTCCAGTTCCGGATCATCGATGACTTTTTTGATGCGTGAAGCTACGTTGATGAGAATCATGGTAATGGAGTGTCCCTGTGCCTGTACGGTCGGCAGATACTTCGGCTCCAAAATTCCCGGTGTCTGCAGGAAACGGCGCATGTCCTTGAAAATCTTCAATGCTTTTTCTGCGTAGCTCTTGTCTCCGGTGGCGAGGGCATATTCAGCCATGGCTATGGCAGCAAAATTTTCGCTGAATACGTATCTTCTCATGCGTAACGGGGTACCGTCGGCAGCTACTTCGAAATACATACGTCCGTTGCGGTCAAAACAATGTTCTTCGATGAAGTCGAGGGTAGATTTGGCTGCTTCAAGCCATTCCGGACGTGCTTCAATATTGTTGTAGGCGTAGCAGCAGGTAAATGCAAAACGTCCTTGGAACCAGACAGATTTAGTACTGTCCATCAATTCTCCGTTCCGGGCAACACATGTGTAGATACCTCCATGCTCTTTATCGACTCCGTAGCGGAGCCAGAACGGCATGATGTTGGTCAGCATGTCTGTCTTGTACAGTTCTGCCCAGTAGCTTAAATAGGTGCGGGTATCCATCATATCAGAATTTGTTACAGCGTTCAAAGAAATTGATGGTTTCCAGTTCGGCCTTCATGCGGGCTTCTTCTTCGTCGGTCATATTCTGGAACGGAGTACGGTTTTTGCCCAAGTCCAGTCCTATCAGTTTCATGATACGTTTGCCGCCCACGATGTTGCCGCGGTAGTGGCAGATAACATTGATGACTTCCTGTGAGAAGTTCTGCAGTTCGCGTGCCTTTTCGATATCGCCGGCTTTCCATGCATCGATGATTCCTACCAGGTTGATACCGTTGTAGTTGGTTGTACCGCCGATACCACCTTGTGCGCCACCCATAGCCAATGAAGGAAGGATAGTTTCGTCCTGACCATGCAGCATGTCGAATTTACCGTTCTTGTAAAGACGGCACTGATTGTATTCATAGATACTTTCGTATGTATATTTGATTCCCGCAAAATTCGGAATACGTCCGTCTACCGCTTTCAACAGTTCTGTCATTGGCAGGAAAGCACCGTTGAATGCCGGAATGTGGTAGTAGTAGAACGGGAGATTCGGAGCACCGGCCGCAATTTCTTCGCAATATTTCACCAGTTCTTCGATACGTCCTACTTTCGGGAATGGAGGAGCCATGGCACCGATACCCCATGCACCGATTTTCTGGGCATGTTCGGCCAGCATTTTGCTTGCCTTTACGCAGCAGCTTCCTACGTGTACGATTACTTTGAAGCCTTCAGGTGCTACTTCCATCCAGCGTTCGGCCAGTTTCATACGTTCCTCTTCGGTCAGCATGTAGCCTTCACCGGATGAACCGTTGATAAATACACCTTTCAGACCGTTTTTTGCCAGCATTTTGGCATAGGCTTCAATCGGTTCATAATTTACTTCTCCATTTTCATAAAACGGAGTAAAGGGGGCATCAATTAATCCAATGATCTTTTCCATAGTCTTTGTTTATAAAGTCATTTATTAAGTAATGGCAAAAGTAGTGATTTACTTTTTAAAATGCAATGATATTATGGGTTTATTTTTAAAAACAGATTTGTTTTTATGTAGTCTGATAAGAAAATTCGCTATTTTAGTATATCGGATAGAGAAATTACTGGAACCTCTGAAGTGCGGATTCCCGGTTTGATTTCTCCACACACCATGTACAATGTATTCCCTTTACATAGCAATACGCCTCCGGCTTTAGCCATTCCGGGTACATGCGGAATAATTCTCCATGACTTGTCTACGGTATGGTAAACAAGCAAGTCATCATGAAACCGATACCATTTCGGCTCATGTTTCAGGTATTGGTCGTCTTGTCGGCCTTCCATCGCTTCTTTAAATAAAGGTGCGTATACTCCACCGATAAATATCAGGTAATCACCGTATGCAATCCCTGATGAACCTACCAGACAGCGAGGGGTATTGTCCGGATAAGGAGGAATGGATGTTTCTATCTTCCACTCTTCGGTAGATGGGTCGTATCGCAGAATATCGGTAGACAGCGTACATGTCTTGGTTGTGGAATCGAAAGCGAATCCTCCTGCCAGATACAGGAAATTGTCTGTGCCGACAAGAGTAGGCTGTACCCGTTGTTTCCCGGGATAATCGGGAAGTTTTTTCCATGATTCAGGTTGTTCCATAGATAACATGTAGAGCGCTTTCTTCTGTTGGGGCTGATTCCCTCCGGTAATGTACAGTATATTTCCTATGCGAGCAGCTGCCGCATTGTCTATACCGACAGAAAGAGAGGGGAGATTACTGATGAGGACGGTTTCAGGATTGGAGTGTGATATTTCGATTCGGAATACAGCAGTCGAGGTAGAGTCATTGTTCATACCTCCGATGCAGACCAGTCCGTCTTTGGTTTCTATTGATGCTCCATATGCGACAGGGATAGGAAGGGGTGTCTGTTCTTGCCATTGTTTGGAAGTATTGCCTGGTGTCAGACTGTATATTTGTGAATAGTAGACTTTCTTTCCTCCTTCGGCTGCCGGTTTATCCGGAAAATTACAACCGCCTGCTACAATCAGTACAGAATCTACAAATCCGGCAAAAGGAGCCGACACACCTTGTCGGATAGGGTAATCGGGAATATGGGTTCCGGACTTTTGTGCGGATGATAAAGAAGGAACACAAACACTTAAAAAGGAAAAGAAACAGAGACGGAAGAAGGTTTTCATGTTTAATAGTTGTTTAATTTGTTTCGAATATAATAAGAATCAGGGAATTTTCAAAACAATGATGTACCTTTGCTGTCGAATTAAAATCTATTATTATGCCACAACATCATTTATTGCTCGAAATAGCCCGGGGGGCGAAGAGTGCCGTAACAAAGAAACGTATCATTACCTATTATATGTATAACCGTTCTTCCACTATTCCAGATTTGGCTAAGGAACTTGATTTGAGTGTACCTACAGTAACGAAGTTTATCACTGAGATGTGTGAAGAGGGATTTATTGTCAATTATGGTAAGTTGGAAACAGGTGAGGGAAGGCCGCCGACGCTGTATGGACTGAATGCCGATTCGGGCTATTTTATCGGAGTAGATGTCAGGAAAACAGACCTTAATATCGGTCTGATGAATTTTACAGGTGATATCATCGATGAATGGCTGAATGTTCCTTTCCGTCTGGTCAATACACCCGAAGCCCTGAATATGCTTTGTGGACAGATTCAAGCTTTTATAGACGATAACGCAACTTTGCGTGACAAGATACTACAGGTAGGAGTCAACATATCGGGACGTGTCAACCCTGATTTGGGATATAGTTTCAGTCTGTTTAATTTTGAGGATCGCTCTTTGAATGAAGTGCTGACTGAAAAGATAGGAATCCCGGTAAGTATAGATAATGATACCCGTGCCATGACATACGGTGAATGTATGAAAGGTGTGGTAAAAGGTGAAAAGAACATTGTTTTTGTCAACTTGAGCTGGGGCTTGGGGGTCGGTTTGGTCATAAACGGACAGTTATATGCCGGGAAATCAGGATTTTCCGGTGAGTTAGGCCATTTCAGTGTGTTCGATAATGAAATACTTTGTCATTGTGGAAAGAAAGGATGCCTGGAGACCGAGGTCTCGGGGATGGCCTTGTACCGGAAGCTGTGTGAACAGGTAGCTGAGGGGAAGAGTTCTATTTTGTCGGAGCGGATTCTGGCTGCTAAGGAATCTGTGACTTTGGATGACATTATCAAGGCTACTAATAAAGAAGACCTGCTCTGCATCGAACTGGTGGAAGAAATAGGAATGTTACTGGGACGCTATTTGGCAGGGGTCATTAATCTGCTTAATCCGGAGCTGGTGATTATCGGTGGGTCACTTTCGGCTACAGAGGATTATATTCTGTTGCCTATAAAGGGAGCTATCCGGAAATATACGTTGAATCTGGTTAACAAGGATTCTTCTGTCGTTTTGTCCAAGCTGAAGGACAAGGCTGGAATGATAGGTGCCTGTCTGTTGGTACGTAGTAAACTGTTTGAAGATTAAATTTATGAAAATCATTCAATTTATAAAGGACTGGACTCTTCCGATATCCATGTCATTGGGAGTTATCCTTTATTTCGTATATGTCAATCTGCCTTTTCTGGCAGGTACAAAACCATTTGTCAATCATGCTGTGGCAATTGTGCAGCCTGTCCTGATTTTTCTGATGTTGTTTCTGACCTTCTGTAAGGTGGACTTGTCGGAATTACGTCCGTGTCGATGGCATGTCTGGTTATTGTTGGTACAGGCAGGAAGCTTTTCTCTGCTGGGTGGAATTCTGCTTCTCTTCCGCGATATGGCAGGAGCGGTCTGGATGGAAGGGGCTATGTTGTGTCTGATTTGTCCTACAGCTACTGCTGCTGCAGTGGTTACACGTAAATTAGGAGGCGATGCCGGTCATCTGACTTCCTATACCATATTAAGTAACTTGTTGGCGGCGTTTTTGGTTCCTTTGTTGGTTCCGTTGGTACATCCCAATCCGGATATGACTTTCTGGGGAGCTTTTATTCTGATATTGGGTAAAGTATTCCCGTTGCTGCTGTTGCCTTTTGTTGCGGCAGTGCTGTTGCGGTATCTGTGGCCTGCCATGCATCATCGGTTGGGCGAGTTCCATAACCTGACTTTTTACTTGTGGGCAGTGGCTTTGATGTTGGCTATTGCAGTTACGGTACGTAGTATCATGCATAGCAATTATTCTTTTGGTTATCAGGCCGGACTGGCTATCGTTTCACTGGTATGTTGTGGCCTGCAGTTCTGGATAGGTAAACGTATTGGCCGCATATATCATGATTCCATCAGTGCGGGACAGGCGTTGGGGCAGAAAAATACGGTTGTGGCCATCTGGATGGGCTATACTTTCCTGACTCCCGTTACAGCTGTAGCCGCCGGATTCTATAGTGTATGGCACAATGTGGTCAACTCTTATCAGCTTTATCAGCAGCGGAAACAGGAAAAGGCTCATTCCTGAAAAAAGATAATCTAATCAGATAATACAGCGAACAGGTGGAGGTAGTTGGTCCTGCTTTTCCACCTGTTTTTGGTTGGATCTGTATCTTTGTTACGTTCTTCATATGTGGAATGTATGTTTTCCGGCTGTGTAATGTAGGTCCTATAGGTGGAGGATATATGTTCTGCGAAAGCGGAACGAGAAGAGGACGGAGTCGTTTGGAGGAAGAAATGGGAAATGCGTTTGATTCCAAGAGACATGATACATGAAAAGCGGGGATGTACCGTCGGTCGGTACATCCCCGCAAGAATTGAGAAAGAGTGTGTGTTTGTCAGATTGTATTTTCTGTGAGTAATTCCGGATGTGTTTCTTGAGGAACGTAATCGCCCTGGAAGAAACGGCTGGCACGGAGCAGGTGTCGCCAAATGCTGACTAATTCCTGGGTCTCCTGTAGAATATTCAGGTATACCATCGATACTTTCAGTCGGTTACTGTCACTTTCCTGCATCCGGTTCATCTGTTGTTTACGTAAGGCAGAAATGGTATTTTTCAGTTCATCGCCTTTTTTCAGAATATCATCAGCATCATCATAAATATTGTTTTCGATGGCCAATCGTGTGCGTTCCATCAGTTTGCACAGTTCCTGACGTACACCTTGCAGTTCGGATACGCGTTCCGGAGTAAGCGGGTTGAAGTTGTTGTCAACATGTTCCTTACATGGTTCACCGATACGTTTCAGACAGTACAGCATCTGTTCGCAACTGTTGCTGCCCAGATGGAACCAGGTATTCTTTTCGATAGCGGTCGTGATAGGTATTCTGCGCAGACCAAGAATCTCTTTCCGACGGCGTTTCTTCAACATTTTCCGCTGGTCGTCTGTAGCGCTGACGGCTTTCCGCAAGCTCTTCAAATCTTCGTTGATGAAGCCGTCGGTTATCTGGATATAGGCTTTTTCACTGAAAGCAATGTAGCTGGTCAGTGTTTCTTTTACGTGCTGGCGTAAGAGCGAGAGTACTTCTGTTTTGTCTTTGCTGCTCATCATGCGTTTGAAGATGTCGTCCTGGCCTTCTGCCTGTTCTTTTTGCTTGTATTTGATGTTGCTGCGAATCAGCAGGGAAACGGCTACATCGATAAAGATGACCATTCCTACAAAACTGGTGTAGAACATGATGAATGTTACAAGGGCACATACGATGAAAGCAACGAAAGCAGTGATGAACCAGCCACCGATGACTGAAAGCATACCGGTGATACGGTATACGGCACTTTCGCGTGTCCAGGCACGGTCGGCCAGGGAGCTACCCATGGCAACAATAAAGGTTACATAAGTAGTAGAAAGCGGTAGCTTCATGGTGGTACCGATGATAATCAACAGACCGGAGAGAACCAGATTAACCGAGGCTCGCACCAAGTCGAAGGCTGCTCCGTTTTCCAGAATAATCTCGTCTTTGTTGAAACGGCTGTCAATCCATCGGCGTACACCGGCTGGAATGACTTTTATCAGAAACTCGTTGATGGAGGTTGCTCTACGTACGATGGTACGGGCCAGTGCTGATGAACCGAACATTTCATCTCCTTCTTCCTGACGAGCCAGATCTACGGAAGTCTTGATAACGTTCTTGGCTTTCTTTGAGGTAGCCAGGGCATATACCATAATTACACCAGACAAGAAAAGGAAGATAGCCGGAGTTTTGGCGGAAGACATCAGGGAACCCATCATGAAGTGGTGAATGTCTGTTCCGTTGGAATTGGCAACATAATCAGTATAAGCAGAGAAACCGGCTAAAGGAACACCGATGAAGTTCACCAGGTCGTTTCCGGCAAATGCCAGTGCCAATGAGAAGGTTCCCAACAGAACGATGATTTTGAAAACATTGATTTTACACCAGTGGAGAATTTGCATCAGTACTGTGAAACTGATGAAGCAGGAAGTCATCAGTAAGGCGGTGTTTTCTTCTATCCAGCCTTTAGAGGCATCGGTCATGAACGGTGCGCTTTTCAATCCTTTTATCAGGATGAAGTATAACAGTGAGGTAACGGCAATACCTCCGAAAATACCGATGGTCCATGACAAGTGTTTTTTGTAGTTGAATCCGAAAATGATACGTGAAATGTATTGTACAAATGTACCTACAATAAAGGCAATGGCGACAGAAAGGAAGATACCCATGATGACGGAGAGTGCCTTTTCTGTATTCATCATATCCCCCAGTGTCAGGAGACCGGTTTCATCACCCATGATTTTCAATAAGGCCAGAATGAAGGTTCCTCCTAATAACTCGAACACCATGGATACTGTAGTGGAGGTTGGTAGTCCTAATGTGTTGAAGACATCGAGTAGGACGACATCGGTTACCATTACAGCTAATAAGATACACATGATTTCATAGAAGCTGAAGTTGATAGGCTGGAAGATGCCGTGTCTGGCGATATCCATCATACCGTTACTTAGGATGGCTCCGGCGAAGACTCCGATAGCTGCTACAATGGTAATGGTCTTGAAGTTGGCTACCTTTGCTCCGACTGCGGAGTTCATGAAGTTCACTGCGTCGTTACTGACGCCCACCAGCAGATCGAATACTGCCAGCATAAATAGGAAAATAACAATCCCCAGATAAATAGTTTCCATACTTGTTTTTACTCTGATTTTTGCTGCAAAAATAGGAGACCAATGTTATAGAGAAAAGACATATGTGTTACATTTCTGTTACAAAATGAGGGTAAAAGGAAAAGGAGACCGACTATGGCAAGATAAATTTTATGTGTAAAAGCGGTTTTCCGAAATTGCAAGATATTTTCACGTAAATATCACCTATTTATCAACTGAAAATTTGTAAATTTGCACCCAAATCTAAAATCTATAGTAATGTCAGAGTCAAAGAGAATCAAAACCGCGTTGATTTCGGTTTATCACAAAGATGGTTTGGATGCAATACTTGCCAAACTGCACACAGAAGGAGTTGAATTCCTGTCAACTGGCGGAACCCGCCATTTCATAGAATCGTTGGGCTATCCGTGTAAAGCAGTAGAAGATCTTACTACTTATCCTTCTATTTTAGGAGGACGTGTAAAGACATTGCACCCGAAAGTCTTTGGAGGTATTCTGTGCCGTCGGGAACTGGAGGAAGACCAGAAACAGATTGCCCAGTATGAGATTCCGGAAATCGACCTGGTTATCGTTGACCTTTATCCGTTTGAAGATACTGTTGCTTCAGGAGCCGAAGAACAAGCTATTATAGAAAAAATCGATATCGGTGGTATTTCACTGATTCGTGCCGCTGCCAAGAATTTCAATGATGTGGTGATTGTTGCCAGCAAACACCAGTACAAACCGTTCTTGGATATACTGAATGAAAAGGGTGCCGCAACTACCCGCGATGAAAGACGCTGGTTTGCACGTGAAGCTTTCGCTGTTTCTTCTCATTATGATTCGGCCATTTGGGGCTATTTTGACGGAGGAGAAGGTACGGCTTTCCGTTGTGCTGTAGAAGACGGATATCCGCTACGTTACGGTGAAAATCCTCATCAGAAAGGAACTTTCTACGGTAAGCTGGAAGATATGTTCGAACAGGTACATGGTAAAGAGATTTCTTACAACAACCTGTTGGACATCAATGCTGCTGTCGATTTGATTGAGGAATTTGATGAAACAACCTTTGCCATCCTGAAGCATAACAATGCCTGTGGATTGGCTTCACGTGCTACTGTACTCGAAGCATGGAAAGATGCCTTGGCCGGCGATCCGGTTTCTGCGTTCGGTGGTGTGTTGGTTACCAATGCAACTGTCAATCGGGAAACAGCCGAAGAAATCAATAAAATTTTCTTCGAAGTTATTATTGCTCCGGCTTATGATGCAGATGCATTGGAAGTGTTGTCTCAAAAGAAAAACCGTATCATCCTTATCCGTAAGGAAGGTAAGGGAAATACTGTGCAGTTCCGTTCGTTGCTGAATGGAGTATTGGTACAGGATAAGGATACTCGTATCGAAACTCGTAATGATTTGAAGCAGGTTTCAGAGAAGGCTGCAACAGACGCTGAAATAGAGGATTTGCTGTTTGCCAATAAGATTGTGAAGAACAGCAAGAGTAACGCTATTGTATTGGCTAAAGGCAAGCAGTTGCTGGCTAGCGGTGTAGGACAGACCTCCCGCGTAGACGCGTTGAAACAGGCTATCGAAAAGGCTAAATCTTTCGGCTTCGACTTGCATGGAGCTGTAATGGCCAGCGATGCTTTCTTCCCGTTCCCTGATTGTGTAGAAATAGCTGATAAGGAAGGTGTGAAGGCCGTTATCCAGCCGGGTGGTTCTGTAAAAGACGAACTGACCTTCCAGTATTGCAACGAACATGGGGTAGCTATGGTCGTTACGGGCATCCGTCACTTTAAACATTGATTCATGCAGCCGATGGCCTGAGGAAAGGCTGTCGGCAAAATCTACTAAATTAGACAAAAAAGGAATAGAAAAATGGGATTGTTCTCTTTTACGCAAGAAATAGCGATGGATCTTGGCACAGCCAATACCATTATTATAAGTAACGGCAAGATTGTTGTGGATGAACCTTCCGTCGTTGCTCTTGATCGTCGCACTGACAAAATGATTGCTGTGGGCGAGCGGGCCAAACTGATGTATGAAAAAGAAAACCCGAATATCCGTACGGTACGTCCGTTACGTGATGGTGTAATTGCAGACTTTAACGCTTGTGAACAGATGATGCGTGGTCTGATTAAGAAGGTGAATACCGGACGCCGCTTGTTTACTCCTTCATTACGGATGGTTATCGGTGTGCCTTCTGGCTCTACTGAAGTGGAATTGCGTGCAGTTCGTGATAGTGCCGAACATGCTAACGGACGCGATGTCTATTTGATTTTCGAACCGATGGCTGCCGCTATCGGTATTGGTCTGGATGTGGAAGCTCCGGAAGGAAATATGATTGTGGATATAGGTGGTGGTTCTACTGAAATTGCTGTCATTTCACTGGGAGGTATTGTTTCGAACAACTCTATCCGTATCGCAGGTGATGATTTGACTGCCGATATTCAGGAATACATGAGCCGTCAGCATAATGTGAAGGTGAGTGAACGTATGGCAGAGCGTATCAAAATTCATGTAGGTGCCGCTTTGACCGATTTGGGTGACCAGGCTCCTGAAGATTACGTGGTGCGTGGGCCTAACCGTATTACAGCTCTACCGATGGAAGTTCCTGTTTGTTATCAGGAAATAGCTCATTGTCTGGAGAAGAGCATTGCCAAGATTGAAACAGCTATCTTGAGTGCATTAGAAAATACGCCACCTGAGTTGTATGCTGATATTGTAACTAACGGTATCTATCTGACAGGTGGAGGTGCTTTGCTTCGTGGTTTGGACAAACGTCTGACAGATAAGATGAATATACCGTTCCACATTGCTGATGAACCTTTGTTGAGTGTGGCGAAAGGAACGGGCATTGCCTTGAAGAATGTAGATCGTTTTTCATTCTTGATGCGTTGAATTTAGTAGAGACCTTCTACTTGGTATGAAATAACACATGAGGTTGAGACTGTATGGGTATCACACAGTTTCATCCTCACTGTTTGTTTATGGAGGTAATGAAAATCCAGGCGGAAAGTTAGGGTAGCTAACCTTGATTATTCCCGAAAATCAGTGTATTGACGTGCGTAATCTCATTAATTTTATATTAAAATACGATTATTGGTTTCTGTTCATAGTGTTGGAAATCGCTAGTTTTATTTTGTTGTTTCGTTTCAACAACTATCAGGGAAGTGTCTTTTTTTCTTCGGCCAACTATGTGTCGGGAGTGATTTATGAAACTTCTCACCAGGTAACTCAGTATTTTGGTTTGCGTGGTGTGAATGAAAAGCTGACTGCCCGTAATATACAGTTGGAACTGGAAGTGGAAAATTTGTCACGTCAGTTGGCTGAATACGAGAAGGATACTACAGCTATTACCCGATTGCGGACAGAGGTCCTCCAGAATTATCGTATTGTTGACGCACATGTCGTGAATAACAGTGTGACACGGGCTAATAACTTCATTACTCTTGATAAAGGGAGTGCAGATGGTATACAGCCTGAAATGGGAGTTGTCTGCGGAAATGGTATAGTTGGTATCGTATATCTGACTGCTCCTCATCATTCTATTGTATTGCCTGTTCTCAATGCCAAGAGTAATATTAGCTGTAAAATCAATCGGACCTCTTATTTCGGTATCTTGAACTGGGATGGTAACTCTTCTAGATATGCCTATCTTAAAGATTTGCCACGACATTCAGAGTTTGCTTTAGGCGATACTATTGTGACCAGCGGACATAGTTCGGTGTTTCCGGTGGGGATTCCGGTAGGAACAGTTGATGATATGAGTGACAGCCACGATGGACTTTCTTACCTGTTGAAAGTTCGTCTTTTTACAGATTTTGCCCGTCTGAACGATGTGCAAGTCATTGCACCTCTTAATTACGGAGAACAGGCCGCTTTGGAGGATAGTGTGAAAGTTCTATTAAACAACTGATTAGGTTATGATTTTCTTACAACGGATTAAATGGTTTGTCATTCTACTCCTGTTTCAGGTGTTGGTGCTCAACCATGTACATATATATCAATATGCCACTCCTTTATTGTATATCTATTTCATCTTGAAGCTCAATTCACAGGTGAATCGGAAAGTAATAATGGGATGGGCCTTCGCTCTGGGGCTGAGTATCGATATCTTCAGTAATACACCGGGACTAAATGCGGCTGCGGCTACTTTCCTGGCTTTTGTGCGGCCTCCTTTGTTGTTCGCCCAAACTCAGCGTGATCCGACCGAAAATTTTGAGCCGGGAATTGCTGTTATGGGCTTTTCCTCCTTTTTCTGGTACGCTTTGGTTTGCACGTTACTGTTTTCTGTCGTACTGAATTTGCTGGATGCCTTTTCGTTTTTCAACTTAAAGACTTTATTGATTAAAATAGGTACAGATACCTTGGTTACTTTGGTATGTATTCTGTGTCTGGATGCAATGAGGAGGAAAAAATAGTGGAGCATAATTACGACCTTGAAAAACGGAAATATGTAATTGCCGGTGCAGTGGTATGTATCGTGCTGGTTTATTTGTTGCGTCTGCTTTCTTTGCAGATTATGAGTGAAGACTATAAAAAGAATGCAGATAGTAACGCTTTTTTGAAGAAAATCCAATATCCAAGTCGTGGAGTCATTTATGACCGGAATGGAGAACTTCTGGTCTATAATCAGCCTGCTTACGATATTACTATTGTAATGAAAGAAGTGACACAGCTGGATACGATGGATTTGTGTCGGACTCTGAAGATTACTCCTGATTATTTGCGCAGGCGCTTGGCTGAAATCAAGGATCGTCGGTTGAATCCTGGATATTCTCCATATACCAACCAGATTTTTTTGTCACAGTTGTCTAGCGAGGATTGTGGTGTCTTTCAAGAGAAACTGTTTAAGTTTCCGGGCTTTTACATTCAGCGACGCACAGTCCGGCAATATAACCATTCTTCGGGAGCTCATATTTTAGGCGATGTGGCTGAAGTCTCGAAATCTGATATCGAAAATGATGATTATTACATAGCCGGTGACTTTATCGGGAAACTTGGTGTAGAACGTTCGTATGAAAAGCAACTCCGGGGGGAAAAGGGAGTGGAGATTTTGCTACGTGATGCTCGTGGACGTATTCAGGGAAGATATATGAACGGAAAGTTTGATAAGGCTTCTGTTCCTGGCAAAGACTTGAAGTTAAGTTTGGATATCAACCTGCAACAGTTGGGAGAACGTCTGTTAGAAGGAAAAATTGGCAGTATTGTGGCGATAGAGCCTTCTACGGGAGAGGTGCTTTGCTTGGTCTCTTCGCCTACTTATGACCCTCATCTGATGATTGGTCGTGACCGTGGTAAGAATCATCTGGCTTTGGCGCGTGACCCATGGAAACCTTTACTGAATCGTGCTATCATGGGTGCCTATCCTCCGGGTTCTACATTTAAAACTACTCAGGCGCTTACTTTTCTACAGGAGGGAATTATTACTACGAGTACTCCTTTTCCATGTTCTCATGGATTTGTTTTCCGGGGACTACGTGTTGGATGTCATGCACATGGTTCTCCTTTGCCGTTGATTCCTGCTATAGCTACTTCCTGTAACGGTTATTTTTGCTGGGGATTGTATTATATGATTGGGGCTCGTCAGAAATATGGTACGGTACAAAAGGCTATGGATACATGGAGGGATTACATGGTGTCTATGGGATTCGGTTATCCGTTGGGAATTGACCTTCCGGGCGAGAAACGTGGAATGATTCCTAATTCTAAATATTACGATAAAGCTTATCGGGGTTCATGGAACGGACTGACCATAATCAGTATCGCTATCGGTCAAGGTGAAGTGACGGCTACTCCTTTACAGATTGCTAATTTGGGAGCAACCATCGCTAATCGGGGATATTATGTAACACCGCATGTAGTCAAGGAGGTATCTGGAGAACCTTTAGATACAGTATATTCTCAGCGGCATTATACAATGGTGAACAAGGACCATTACGAAGAGGTAGTACAAGGTATGCGTTCTGCTGTATTGGGAGGTACTTGCCGTATGGCCAATCTGCCGGACATTGAAGTGTGTGGTAAAACAGGTACGGCACAAAACCGAGGAAAAGACCATTCAGCTTTTATGGGATTCGCTCCGATGAACGATCCGAAAATTGCCATAGCTGTATATGTAGAAAACGGTGGATGGGGAGCGACCTATGGAGTACCTATCGGCCGGTTGATGATTGAACAATACCTGAAGGGGAAGTTGTCGCCTGAAGATGAAGCGATGGCAACAGAAATACAAAACCGTAGAATTGATTATGGGTTACAGGAAAGATAGTATTTGGAAGACAGTCGATTGGTGGACCATCGGTCTGTATCTGGCATTGCTGATTTGTGGATGGTTCAGTGTATGTGGAGCCAGTTATGATTATGGGGAACCTGATTTCTTTAATTTTGGGACGCGTGCTGGAAAGCAACTGATGTGGATGGGTTGTTCTTTGGGACTAGGATTTGTTCTACTGATGCTGGAAGACAAACTATATGATACATATGCTTACCTGATTTATGGTATCTTGCTGTTATTGTTGTTTGGTACTATATTTAATCCGCATGAAATCAAAGGTTCCCGTTCTTGGATTGTGCTTGGTCCGGTCAGTCTGCAGCCGGCTGAATTTGCCAAGTTCGCTACGGCTTTGGCTCTGGCCAAGTTTATGGGAGAATACACGTTCTCAATGAAACGGAAGAAGCATATGTTGGCAGTCCTAGGAATTATTTTCTTACCTATGGTGCTGATTATTCTTCAAAAGGAGACTGGTTCTGCATTGGTTTATCTGTCTTTTTTTCTGGTACTTTATCGGGAAGGGATGACCGGGTCTATTTTGTTTGCAGGAATCTGTGCGGTTGTGTATTTTATTGTGGGGGTGCGTTTCAGTGCGGATTGGATGCCGGATGAAGCTACTCCTTGGGGAGCTTTCTCTGTGTGGGGATTGATTGTTTTGTTGTCTGGTTTATTGTTTTATTCTTATGCTAAACTACATCGTCGTTTTGCCTGTTACATTTTAGGATTCTGTACTGGAATTGTCTTGTTGGCGGTTTTGTTTTCATGTTATGTTATACCATTTAATGTTGTAATTGTGGAAATGGTATTGGCAGCGGCTATTGTACTTTATCTGCTTTATTTGTATTATAGGGAGCGTTTGGCTAATTATTTATATATCCTGGTCTTTACGGTTGGGTCTGCTGTGTTCTTCTATTCGATAGATTATGTATTCAATAATGTTCTGGAAGCTCATCAGAAAGTCCGTATTGAAGTCTTGTTAGGAATAACAGACGATCCTGCAGGTGCTGGTTATAATGTGAATCAAAGCAAGATAGCTATAGGTTCCGGTGGTTTTTGGGGCAAAGGATTTCTGAACGGTACTCAGACCAAGCTGAAATATGTGCCGGAACAGGATACGGATTTTATCTTTTGTACGGTAGGTGAAGAACAAGGATTTTTTGGTTCTGCACTTGTTTTGTTGTTATTTACTACTTTTATATTACGCTTGATGGTGTTGTCGGAGCGACAAACTTCCCGTTTTGGCCGAGTCTATGGGTATTGTGTATTGAGTATTTTCTTTTTTCATCTGTTTATTAACATCGGTATGGTATTGGGGGTTACTCCGGTTATTGGTATACCCTTACCGTTTTTCAGTTATGGTGGTTCGTCATTATGGGGATTTACAATTCTGTTGTTTGTCTTTCTACGGATCGATGCTGGCCGTGACCGCTGATGGGGTTATTCCGTTTGAGAGGCTGGTTGAAACAGTCGGAGTCCTATGTCGTGTATGCCATGCAGCGGGTTGTCTTTCATGATGTGGATGATTCGGAAGTTTTTTCCGTCTTTATCATTCAGACAGAAAGGTCTGGCCGGTGCGCTGAACTGATAAAGGCTACCTATGGTACCTCCTTTCAACCATCTTCCTTGTTCATCGGTCAAATAGAGATGAAGAGTGTCTCTTACCCACACCATGGAATCAGTGGGAATGTCCGGCTCATTAATATCCAGTGAATCCTCCGGTTTGGACGGTACGGTGAAAGTAGATTGAGATTTTCTACGTTCGAATGCCAATTCCAACCAAATATCACGGTAAGGATAGGCTTCCGTGTGGCGTATATCTACTTCCAGTTGGTAATATCCTGTTTCCAGACTGTCTGGGAGTGTATAGGTTAGCGTGTCTTGTTTGCTCCATCCGTTCTCTGAAACTGGATGATAAACATGGTAGACTGTATCAGTATGGCATGCTGTCAGTTCTACTACTAGTAGAACTGACAGCATGTAAGATCCATATTGTTTAAAAAATGAAAGCAGATTAGGCATGGATTTCACCCTCCTGTTTCCGAGATTCCGTGTTTCCATTTTCAGGCATGTTTCCTTCATTGGGTCGACGGTTATTTCCGTTTGGCCGGCGGTTGTTACGGTTTCGGTTGTTGTTCTGTTCACCTGATTGTCCGTTTTCGCGGGCTGTCGGGCTTTCCGGATTTTCTGTCCTTTCACGTCGTTTGGGTTGGTTATTCCGCTCTTCTGACCGTCTGTTTTCACTGGTCTTGTTTTCCTGAACTTTCATTTCTGGAGATTCAGGAGTTCCGATTCCCTGTTCCTTATTTTTGTTCGGTTTGGGTTGACGGTTTTTGTCTCGTGGCGGACGGTTCTCACGTGGCTGTCTGTCACGGTTCCGATTTTCTTTCGGTACCGTATTTTCTGCCGTAATGTTTGTATCATTGTTCTTGACAACTGCGATATTCGGTTCCTGCGAAGTTACCGGACGTTTGTTTTCAGTCGGTTGTTCTCCGTTGCCAGAAGGTTTATTCGGGTTTTGTCGTCCGTTGTTTTTCGGTCCGTTATTATCGTTGCGTGCTTCTCCTTTGTTCTTTTTCTTTTTATTTTTGGCATTTTTACTTTTATCAAAACGCGTAACGCTTTCCTGTTCCAGCAGATCTTTCGGTTTGTCCGGTTCGTGAGTCGTAGTATCTTCGTTTAGTTTCAGTGGCTTTTCTCCTCGTTTGTTCATGTTAAGAACTTCAAAGGCCCGACGGGCAGGGATGGTTACTTCATTAGCGAGGAAACTCTTGTCGGTACTGTAAGTGATGGTACCTCCCAAAATATCGGCCTTAAAGTAATAATAAGTTGCATCTTGAGTTTCCAGAATGATTTCTTTGCTAGGAAGCCGTTTCTGGCATTCTACATAAGCATCGACTTCATAGTTCAGGCAGCATTTCAGTTTGGCACACTGACCTGCCAGTTTCTGCGGGTTCAGTGAGATATCCTGAAAACGGGCGGCACTGGTAGAAACAGATACAAAACTAGTCATCCAGGTAGCACAGCAGAGTTCACGTCCACACGGACCGATACCGCCGATACGTCCGGCTTCCTGACGGGCACCGATTTGTTTCATTTCAATACGTACCCGGAATACTTCTGCCAATACTTTAATGAGCTGGCGGAAATCTACTCGTTCATCGGCAATGTAATAGAAAATGGCCTTATTACCGTCTCCCTGGTATTCTACATCGCCAATTTTCATCTGTAGTCCTAGATCTTCGGCAATTTTCCGTGACTTGATCATGGTAGCATGTTCGCGCGACTTGGCTTCTTCATACTTTTCCATGTCGATGGGTTTTACCTTGCGGTAGATACGTTTGATTTCTGCATCCGGTTTCATTCCGGATTTCCGCATCTGTAGCGGAACAAGTCTGCCGGTTAGGGTTACTGTTCCGATGTCATGTCCCGGACTGGCTTCTACAGCTACTACATCTCCTTTTTCCAGTTTCAGTCGATTGCTGTTCTTGAAGTATCCTTTGCGAGTATTTTTGAACTGTACTTCTACGATTTCCTGTTCATCGCTGTTACCAGGAATGTCTGCAAGCCAATCGTAGGTGTTCAGTTTGTTATTCTGACGTCCGCAGCCTTTGCAGCAAAGGCCTCCGCTTCCGTTCTTGAGTGTAAATTCGTTATTCATTGTTTTGTATGTTACTATATATTATTTCTTCAACAGTAGCACAATCATGCGGAGAGCTACATCGAAGAATACCATTTTTGCGTTTACATTCTGCTCGATATGTTGTTGAGCTTCATTGAGCAGTTCCATGATTTCCATTACATTCTTTTCATTGATGAACGGAGAAAAGCGGACAGCAAACTGCCGTTCGTTGGTACTCATATAGTTCATCTCCGGACGATGGAAATTATAAATAAAGTTTTCCCGGATCATGTGTTGGCTATAGACCAGGAAATTTTTTTGTCGTTCCCGTCCCAGTGAGGATATCTGTTCACTCCATTGCTTCAGTGATCGGATGTCACGTCGGTATGCTTGTCGCATCAGGTTGACAAAACTTTCGAAACAGATACGTTGTTCCTCACTAAGGTGAATGTTTTCGACTGCTTTCAGCAGGCTTCCTTCCGACCGATGGGCTATTTCGTCGGCATCTTCAGAAGATAGCATGTATTTTTTACATAACCAGTTGGCCAGTAATGATTCTTCTATGGGCGAAAGGTGGATGCGCTGGGTACGGCTTACTAATGTGGGAAGTAAAGAAGCCGGTTCTTCGCTTACCAACAGGAACAAGGTATAGGCGGGAGGTTCTTCCAACAGTTTCAGTAATTTATTGGCACATTCCACATTCATTTTTTCCGGTAGCCAGATAATCATCACTTTATAACCTCCTTGGCTGGATTTCAATGATAATTTCCGTTGGATTTCATCACTCTCTTTAACGTAGATTTGCGGTTGTTGATTTTCGACTCCTATGCTTTCCATCCATCGGTGCAGATCCATGTAAGGGTCTTTCAGGATAGTTTCCCGCCATTCGTTGATGAAATCGTCGCATACCCATTCTTTATTGGCTTTTTTCTTGACTATCGGAAAAGCAAAGTGGATGTCCGGGTGCATCAGTTTTTTGACTTTTACACATGAAGGGCATGTACCACATGCGTCTGTTTCCGAGGGGTGGTCGCAGCATACATAACTGGCCAGTGCTAGGGCCAGAGGTAGCTTGCCGCTTCCGGCCGGTCCGGTAATGAGCAAGGCATGAGGAAGTTTCCCACTTTGTACGCTTTGCAGCAGGTGTTGCTTGACAGCGTCTTGTCCGATAACATCTTTGAAGAACATGGTAGAGCAAATACAGGTTAATAGATAGCTTGGGCTACATCGTGTACGGAACGAGCAGCACCTACTGTATAGAAATGAATGCTCGGTACGTTGTGACTCATCAGTTCTTTGCATTGCTGAATGCACCATTCTGTTCCGAGGGCACGCGCTTCTTCGTCTGTCTTGCATTTCAGGGCCTCGGAAGCCAGTTCCTGAGGCAAGTCTATCTTGAATGTCTTTGGAATGACACTCAGTTGGGACAGTTTTCCGAAAGGCTTTATTCCCGGGATAATAGGAATAGTGATGCCTGCTTCACGTGCGCGGTCCACAAAATTGAAATAATGGCGGTTGTCGAAGAACATCTGGGTAACGGCATATTCTGCACCCGCTTCTACTTTCTGCTTCAGCCAAAAAAGGTCTTGTTCCATGTTAGGAGCCTCTTCGTGCTTTTCCGGATAGCAGGCTACCCCATAACTGAAAGGATGTACTGGTGCTTTGATAGGAGAACCATCCAAAAATACCCCTTGGTTGAATTCATGGATTTGTTTTTCCAGGTCGATAGCATGTGCATGACCACCCGGTTCGGGAGTAAATGATGATTCATGTTTAGCTTTGTCGCCACGTAATACCAACAGGTCTGTAATACCCAGGAATTGCAGGTCGAGCAGCATGTATTCGGTATCTTCCTGGGTGAAACCGCTGCAAAGCATGTGTGGAACGACGGTGATGTTATATTTGTTCTGGATGGCTGCGGCTACGGCAACCGTTCCCGGGCGACGTCGGATACGTTTGCGCTGGAATAACCCGTTTCCCAGTTCCTGATATACATATTCGCTGCGGTGTGTGGTGATATTGATATATTTGGGGTCGAATTCTCTCAACATGTCGATGTCGGCATATACTTTTTCGATGCCGGTACCTTTCAGTGGTGGGAGAATCTCGAATGAAAAGGCTGTTTTCGGGGTCGATTTGATTAAATCAATTACTCTCATTGTTTTTATCTACGTATTTATCCAAATTTACATAATTGGCAAAAATAAGAAAAATATCAAACTTATCGAGAGTGTTTCCCTATAAAAATTCTTATAGCCTTGCTTTATATGAATGGAGTGAACAGATGGGCAAACCATCCTGCAAATCGTTTCCACGTTCCTCGTTTCCGGTATTCTTCCCTGGTCAGTATAGTGCTGTTCAGCTTGTCGTTATTGAAAAGCTGTGTCAGTTCATCGGTAACCGGAAGATCCATGATGAATGCATTGATTTCATAGTCGTATCGGATGCTTCGGCTGTTCATGTTCATACTGCCTACAGTACAGAAACGGTCGTCCACCATCATGATTTTGGAATGATGAAAACCTCCGTTGAAGATATAGATATGTGCTCCTTTTTTGCGTAACTGATTGGCGATATAAAAACCTGCATCGGGGGTAAATGGAATGTCCGATTTGGCTGGAATCATGATTTCTACCCGTACTCCCCGTTTGATGGCTCGTTTGATGGCTTTTTGGATACTGGCAGTTGGTGTGAAGTAGGGGCTGATTAACTGGATTTTATGCTCGGCTGCGTCGATGGCTGCGATATAGGTATCACGCAAGGCTTTAGGCGCTTCATGCGGAATACGCTGTACAATGGCTACCTGATTTCCGCGGTGAAAGGGAAGTTGGGCCAGTGAATCATGATTTACGGCGAAGAGACAAGAATCTTGTATATTCTGTTTGGTTTCTTTGTCCCAAGTTCGGAGAAAGGCCTTCTGTAACTCTTCGGCAGCCGGTCCTTCAATGCGGATGTGCATATCCCTCCAAGGCCCGATTCCGGGAAGTCCGTTGATGTAGTAGTCGGCGATGTTCATACCTCCGGTGAATCCTATCTGTCCGTCTATGACAATGATTTTCTGGTGGTCACGGCTGAATACATGATTGATATATGGAAAACGGATAGGGTCGAATTTTACAATTTCTACCCCTCGGTCATTCAACATCTGCAAGTGCTGTTTGCGTAACGGGCGGTTGTTGGAAAGATTTCCGAATGCATCGAACATGGCACGTACCTTCACTCCTTCTTTGGCTTTTTCTGCCAATAATGTGAACATTTCTTTGGCAATGGAATCGCTGCGGAAATTGAAATATTCCAAGTGTACATGGTGTTTGGCTCTTCGTATATCTTCGAAAAGACATTTGAATTTTTCTCTGCCGCTGGTCAGAAGTTTCAGTTGATTGTGTGATGTAACAGGAATTCCCTGTTCTTTCAGGTAATGAACAAATATAGAATCAGATGGTTCCCATGTATTGGTAGAATCTGTTTGGACTGTTACTTCTGCATACGTTTCCACAACGTTCAGAAGCGAAAGAAATGCTAATAATATAGCGATGTAAGAAGTTTTTAGACTGACTTTCATATCATGAATTTATATAAGGCGACAAAATTACGGATTATTCCCCGAAATACCAATTGTTATCGGTGAATCAGCGAATTCTTCCATAAAAACAGCATTTTGTGCATTTTGTTGAGTCGGTAAACGATTTGTTGACTAAAAATGCGGATTATCCGTTGAAACAACTCATTCCGGGGGGTATTTAGGCTGTCAATATTCTGGAATTGATTACCTTCGTGTCTACAGACTATTTTTACAGGTTATATGAATGAGAGACAAAAGAATTTTGCAGGAAAAGAGATTTTTGACGTTGTAGAATCGTTCCTGAAGGGAAAACATGCGGAGACAGATAACGAAGATGCTATTTTTATCAATCCGGCTTTTGCGGCGGTTATTGACGGAGCTACTTCCAAATCTGATTTCCGGAAAAACGGGAAAACTACCGGACAGTGGGCGGTGCAGTGTGTGATGGAAGCCTTGCAGGGGTTGTCTGTTGAGGCTACGTGTCTGGAGGCAGTATCGGCAATTACCGCTCGTATCCGGAATTTTTATGCAATCCATCAGTTGACGGAGCTGGTCGAAGAGCATCCGGAATGTCGCTGTACAGCCAGTGCTGTTATCTATAGTGCCTTTCGGAGAGAAATCTGGCAAATAGGCGATTGCCGTTGTTTGACTCATTCTTTTTATTCAGCGAATGAAAAGGCTGTAGACCATATTATGGCCGAAGCTCGGTGTGTATACAACGAAGCGGAGTTGGCGGCTGGTATGTCATTGGAAGAACTGGTCGCATGTGACCCGGGAAGGACGTTTATTCTACCTTTTCTGAAACGGCAGGCTTGGTTGCAGAACCGGACACGTGAGGATAGTCGCTATGCGTATGCAGTGTTCGATGGTTATCCGGTGCCTATGGAACTTGTAAAATGCTTTTCCGTAGCGGAGGAAAGCGAAATCGTGCTGGCTTCCGACGGTTATCCGAAACTGTTCTTCACATTGGATGAAACCGAAGCTTATCTTCATCGGATATTGGAAAAAGATCCGATGTGTATGTATCTGCATCCAGAAACCAAGGGGGTGCGTCCGGGGAACTGTTCTTACGACGATCGTGCTTACCTGCGTCTGTGTATTGGATAAAATTTTTGTCGAAAAACGAACTCATGTTTTTGATGAAACGAACGGACGAACTGATGAAAACGTGCTCGTGTTTGATTTGATACGAACGTTTGTTTTTCACCGATGTTTTGCCATGGTGAAAGTATATTCCCTTAATGAATGTTTGTATAATTTTAGACCTCTTTACTCCTTTACTGTTACACAAGTGATGGTCGTGTAAAGTATAATCTCTATTTTTGTATAATTCAAAAACTATTTGAAAAGAGTTGTATGAGAAACTATGATTTTGATAAAGTGATAGACCGCACCGGAACCCATGCTGTAAAGCTGGAAGCCCTGAAACGGCTTTACGGGCGGACTGACCTGCTACCGTTGTGGGTAGCCGATATGGATTTTGAGACGCCTTCTTTTATTACGGAAGCTTTACGTCAGCGATTGGAACATTCTTTGTTCGGATATACGGAGATGCCTGATGATTATTGGCCTGTTGTTGCGGACTGGATTGAATCACATCACAACTGGAAAGTAGAACAGGAATGGCTGACTTATATTCCGGGTATTGTAAAAGGTATTGGTATGGTGGTCAATTTCTTCGTAAAAGAAGATGAAAAAGTGATTATCCAACCTCCTGTGTATCATCCGTTCCGGCTGACTCCGCAAGGAAACGGCCGGCAGGTAGTATATAATCCGTTGCGCGAAGAAGCCGATGGAACTTATTCGATGGATTTTGATAACCTGGAAGCTGTGACCGATGAAAAATGCCGTGTGCTGTTGCTGTCTAACCCGCATAACCCCGGAGGCATTGTGTGGAACCGTGAAACCTTGGTACGTCTGGCAGATTTCTGCTACAAACATCATATATTGGTGGTTTCCGATGAAATCCATTGCGATATGGCCTTGTGGGGAAATAAGCATATTCCGTTTGCTTCGGTATCTGCTGAGGCGGCTGCGTGTAGCATAACTTTCGGAGCTCCTTCCAAAACATTCAATATTGCCGGTGTTGTAAGTTCATATGCCATTGTTCCGAATGAAGAAATCCGTCGTCCTTTCTATCGTTGGTTGGAAGCGAACGAACTGAATGAGCCGACTCTTTTTGCGCCGATAGCTACGTTGGCTGCTTTTTCGCAGGGGGAAGCGTGGCGACAGGAAATGTTGCATTACATCGAGGGTAATATCCGGTTGGTGATGGAGTTCTGTATGGTTCATGTTCCACAAATCAAACCTTTGTGTCCGCAGGCTTCTTTCCTGGTATGGTTAGACTGTCGGAAATTAGGGTTGAATCATGAACAGTTGGTAAATCTTTTTGTAGATCGGGCTCACTTGGCTTTGAACGATGGAGAAATGTTTGGACCAGGTGGAGAAGGGTTTATGCGGATGAATGTCGCTTCGCCACGTTCGGTTATCCGGCAGGCTTTGGAACAGCTGGCCGAAGCTGTCCGTACTCTGCAGGTATAAATCTTGTTTTTGAATCTTTATATAGGAAATAACATAACAATTGGAAACCAAAGACTATGAAGAAATCTATTGTATGTATGGCCTTGGCATCTGCTGGTTTATGGATGTCATGCAGCACAACAGAAAAAGTGACAGAAAAGGATTTGACCGGAAATTGGATAGAAGTGATGCCTGTCAATCAGCATATTGTACAGGGAGTCAGTCTGTATGAAAAAGGTGAGGCGTCTTCTATCGGGATGGCTACGCTGCAATATCAGCACTGGGGGCTGACAGGAGATTCACGGCTAGTGCTGGAAGGGAAAAGTATCGGCAACGGACAGACCATTGAATTTGCAGATACTTTGGATATTGTTTCCTTCAGTGGAGATACACTGACATTGGGAAAGGGTGATATGTATCGCATTCAGTATGTACGTCGACAGGATGATAAAGGATTGATTGGAGGCAGCGATGCTGCCATGGGGTATACTTGGTCGGAAATGCTTCAGAAGAAAATCCGTGTATTTGAAGAAGGTAGTCGTGTGCATTCCGTAGTCAACCCGCAGTCTTCCTCTGCAGGTTATCTGGTGTTTAATGCTGATTCTACCCAACTGGAGTTTTTCGATTCGGAAACGGATGTCGTACTTGACCGCAGAATGCGTCCGGATGGTACGCCGGTATGGAATGTAGAAGATGATGATACTTATCTGGTGGAAAAATCCGAATCGGAATGGCTGGTTTCCAGACGGGGGCAGTTACTGTATGCTACCAGCGGGATAGAAGACTTGGTAAAGGCTGTCTTTGTGACCGATGATGGAGAGGACATTGAGGTGGCTTTCTTTGGAAAGGCCGGTGTGGCGCAGATGAGCCGGAAAGGAATCTATAGCCTGTTGTATCAGTATCGTACAGCCTCCGGATATGGTTATAAGAATCCGGTGTTCGATCTTCGTGGGAAAGGACAGGAGGCTGTTCTGACTACGTTGGCGGATGGAAGTCATATTTCGCTGAAAGAAAAATAGACATGTTGTAATCATGAAAAGACTATGTTGGATTTTCATTAAAATGAATGGATGATGAAGTATCTGGCTTTATTTGTAGTGGCGGGCCTTTGTGCCTGCGGAGGAAACGGGAAGACAGAAACAACAGTGGAAACTGTTCAGAAGGCAGTGACTGATGTCCCTTCCCGTGAGGCGTACGAAGGATTTGAGTGGGAACGGGTGACAGGAGCCGGGTTGAGTTTCTGGTCACAGCGGAATCCGGAAATCAGAGTGATGGCGGATGCCTCTCTTCCAGGGGCTGTTGTGATCCGTAACGGAGATGCGGTTCCCCATAAAGTGATGCAGGTATTTCCGCTGAAGAATCGTTCCATAGAGGATGTGATTCCTTTGCTGTGGATGCAGGATGGTTGGAACGACAGTCAGACCTGTCAGTTTAAGGAGGTGGAATCTGGTCGTGGAGGTTTCAAGCGGTATTTGCTGGTACCTGCAGGCTCTTATGCAACTGAGGTGGAGAAGCAGATGAAAGAAGAGCCTGTACCTGCTACCTGTAGTGGTTGGGGGGTAGGCAATAGTGGCATGCGATATTTCGAAGTGCAGCTTTCCTGTCCCGACCGGGCTGTATTTGTGGAAATAGGTCAGGATGCTCCCTTATTCGATGAAAACAGCATCTGTCTGACAGGAGCTGATGTAAAATCGGATTCAACACAGGTGTTGTATGTCCAGTCGGGTGAAGTCCGTATCGGTCATGAGGTCCGGTCTTTCCGTCCGGATAATGACGGTCGGGAGTTCTGGCTGGTTGATAAGACAGGAACTTTAACAACTGTCTATGACCGGAAAACGGGTGGTCAAAAGAACGGAAAGTCGCTTCGGATGACGTTAAAACTGGAGTATAATGGAAAATGGAATGATGGTTTTGCCGCAGAATATGATGGAGTTTACTTCGTACGTGAAGTGATTGAGTAAATATTATATGGAATTCCAGATGGAATAACCGTTTTTATCTGTTATTTGTAGAATTGAGCTGAGCCGATCCGGTTTGGCTCAATTTTGAGGTAAGATAAAAAGAAAACCGCCGATAATTGAATCTTATCAGCGGTTTTCTATTAAACTTTTTGGTGATCCGCTTGGGGCTCGAACCCAAGACCCCAACATTAAAAGTGTTGTGCTCTACCTGCTGAGCTAGCGAATCAAACCTGTGTTGCAGTCATTTCCTGATTGCGAGTGCAAAGGTAGTGCTTTCTTTTGAATCTGCAAAACTTTTCGTGATTTTTTTCTGAAAAAGTGAATAAATCGCTTTTTAAAGGCTTGGTATACTCTTTTTAAGAGCCTAACCAATACTTGGCTTTCGGTAAATAAGAGAGTAACCACACTATGATAAAGGATGTAAGAAAGCTACATAAGGTAATTACGGGTACCTGATAATATACACGTCCTAAGGTATCTTCCAGTAGTTCTCTGTATAAGTTGATAAAAATCATATGGCTGAGGTATACCGCATAGCTTAATAAAGAGAAACGGGTGATGAAATGTCCGATTGCGTTGTTCCCTTTCCATCGGATACGGCTGACCAGTGAAAAGACTGCATATGCCATAATTGCAATGTTTATTCCGCAGAAACGCCAGCATACTTCCAAGTCACTCATGGAGCTTACACGAGGGAGGCGGTATTGGTAGATACAGACCGTAACCAAATAGCCTGTTACCAGCATTATCAATGAGGTGCGGACTGAAAGTGCTCCATAACGGCGGATATAATATCCCAATAGGAAATAACCTACAAATCCAGTGAAGTAATGCAGCATTGGAGTCGGGTTCCAAAAACATTCGCCCAGTATCTGAGGAAAAAACAGGTGAATGTAGGGGAGGCAGGTGGTAAATCCCCATAGAACCAGATAGGCACGGAGTTGTTTCTGACTGCATTGCTGGAGCCAGGGGGATAAGATGGGAACCAGCAGATAGAGTCCTAGGAGCATGTAAACGAACCATAAATGTCCGATTTCGGTTCCAAAGTTCACAGGAATCTGGCAGATATGAATCAGGCATTCCTGCCAGGTATCTCCACGTTGGAAGACGTAATAGACTGCATAGACTGCGCACCAGCAGACGAAAGGGAAGAGAACACGGGTAAAACGCTTTCGGAAGAAAGTGCCGGTTTCCTCTCGTAGTGGAAGGAGAAAATAACCGGAAATCATGACAAACAGAGGAACTTCAATGGGAGTCAGGCTGTTTATCCATCCTACAATAGGGGTATCTGCGTTGCGGACAATCGTCAGGTCCGGATAGGCATAGTACGGTTCGATGACATGTTGCCAGATGACCAGGAAACAGGCCAAGGTACGGAGTAAATCGAGGGCGAACAGCCTGTTGGACGCCGGAGCGTGCGGGGTGGGAGGCGTTTTCATATCGGTTATCTTTAAGGTATTCATTGACTTGCTTAGAATACCTTAAAGATAGGAACTCTGTGGGTTCTGGCATTTGCCCTGTGTCAAAATCGGCCGAAGGGTATCAAATCCAGGTGAGTTTCTTCCAGATTCGTTCCAACGGTCCCTGCTTATGGCTGGAGAGCCAGAAACGGCTGAACAACATTTGAATGATGACAATTACTATTCCGATAAGCAGACAGACCGTAGCCCCGGTATATCGGTAGAGGCCTAGTCCGAAACCATAGAACAGGGTAATTCCAATGATGGACTGAGTGATGTAATTGGTCAGACTCATCCGTCCGTAAGGAATGAACAGACGTTGGAAGCCATAGCCTTTTTCCTTGCTGAACCAGGCAAGAACGAAACATCCGGCCAGTACGGTCATCAGTAGGAAATTGGAGATGGACGAGGTCGCGATTTCCAACGGCATATTGAGGGCGGCATTGCCTCCGGTCCAGTCTGGATAGGAAATCTTGAGCAGATAGAAAGGTATAAATAGCAGGACGGCTCCTCCAATCAGTCTTTTCCACCAGGTAATCGACTGTTGGCTTTTCACGAACAGTTGTAGTCTGCCTGCTACCAGACCGAACAGGAAAAGACCGCCTATCTGACAGATACGTCCGTTCTCTATCTGCCACAGGTTACCGTAGAGTTGTCCGTAAGTGATGTTCGACTGTACTACTTCCAGAAAACTTCCGCTTTCCATGACCGGTTTGGCCAGGCTGGCGAACTTCATCCAGTGATTCCCGTATTCGATGAAAGGAATTCCGTTGGCTGTAAGTAGCAGACGTATCCATTCCAACGGTTGCAGAATCAGCAGGATAGCCAAAGCTAAAACGGTCCGTGTCTGACAACGGCATACGGCAATGAGGAGTAATCCCATGACGGCATACAGGAACAGGATATCGCCGTTGTAGAACAGGGAGTGCAATTGCGAGAACATCACCAGCAGTAGCATTCGCCAGGCGAAGCGTCCACGGAAAGGAATCCCCCTGCGTTGCGCATTGTCATATTGGATGAAGAAACTGAATCCGAAAAGCAGTGAGAAGGCCGAGAATGCTTTCCCTGCCAACAGAAACCAGGTAGTCTGCCAGATACCTTTATCGATTGTGGTCAGCCATTGGGGAGTGTTCTCTGGAATGTAATATAGATTATAGTGTTCCAGACAGTGGATGATGACAATGGCGCACAAGGCAATTCCTCGCAAGGCGTCCACTACTTCCAGACGTTCGTTTTTTCGGATTCCGTTGGCATGTGTCGGTTGTTGAATGTTTGTTTTAAGTTGTTGTTCCATAGTTCAGATAGTTTGGGCGCAAAGATAATCACTGTTAGGAAGCGAAACAAGTTTTGCAGGACATTAGATTCCAGTTCTGGCAGATAGCTTTCTTTTGTGTTCTGAGATTAGGTAAGACTGATGGTACATCTTTATCGGTTTACTTTGAAAAAGCTGACATTTTAATAAAAGAGTCGGTTGTTTGAACATCTGTGTTAGTTTTTTGCACAAATTGGATAATCTATACCAGTGGTTTACGCTAATTTTACACTGTCGGAACCTGATGGTTCTATCCGCTTTCTTAGGTAAAAGGTTAATTGAGGTAAACCGAATCGGAACCGGCTTGCTTCCCGAGTCAGGAGAGCGTATAATATATAATAATTTGTATGAATCACATAAATCTGTTACAAAAATGAGAAACATTACTCGGATGGTAGGCATTGGTATTGCTGCCTTATGTATGGCTGTTCCTGCCGCACAGGCACAGGTGAAACTGAATGCCGGCAACATTGATGAAGTCATTGGTCAGATGACTTTGGAAGAAAAGGTACACATGGTAATAGGCTGTGGTATGTCGATGGGGGATGGAGTCAAGTTCCCTGGAACAGCAGGACGGACGTATGATATCCCTCGTCTGGGTATTCCTTCTGTATATTTGGCTGACGGACCCCATCGGTTAGCTATGGCTGTGAAGCGTGATTTCGACAGTAAATTCTATTATGCGACTGAGTTCCCTTCAGGAACGACTGTGGCGGCAACTTTTGATCCTCAGGCTGCATTTTTGGTAGGCGCTGCTTTGGGTGAGGAAGTGAAAGATTATGGCATGGACGTATTGCTGGCACCTGGTGCTAATCTGATGCGTAATGTTTTGTGCGGACGTAATCATGAGTATTATTCGGAAGATCCGGTAGTGACTGGAAAAATAGCAGCCGGATACATTAACGGTGTACAAAGCCAAGGAATAGGTACTTGTCTGAAACATTTTGCAGTGAATAATCAGGAGACCAACCGTAACAATAATGATTCGAGAGTAGCACAACGTCCTTTGAGGGAACTTTATCTGAAAGGATTCGAAATTGCTGTCAAGGAATCGCAGCCATGGAGTATCATGACGTCTTATAATAAGGTGAATGGTAAATATACCTGTGAGGATATTGATTTGACTCAGAACATCCTGCGTGATGAATGGGGTTTCAAGGGAGTTGTAATGTCCGACTGGAATGCCGGTAAGGATGCTGTAACTTCCATGAAAGCAGGAAATGACATGTTGCAGCCGGGGCAGGATCGTCAGTATAAGGCTATCCTGGAAGCTGTACAGAACGGTACGTTGGATGAGGCTGTTCTGGACCGGAATGTAAAACGTGTTTTGGAACTGGTGGTGAAGTGTCATACATTCGCCGATTATGAATATGCCAATGAAACCGATTTGAAGGCTCATGCACAAGTTGACCGTACCATAGGAGCAGAAGGTATTGTCCTGTTGGATAACCGTGATGTTTTACCGCTGGCATCCGGTATTAAGAATGTAGCTTTGTACGGAACCACTTCCTATGATATGGTTCCTGCCGGAATGGGTTTCGGAAGTACAGGGTTTGGCTATTATACTGTTTCATTGGTAGAAGGAATGCGTAATGCCGGATATACCGTGGATGCTGACTTGATAAAGAAATACAAAAAGCATCTGGCCGACGAACAGAAGCGGCTTTATCCCAATGGAAAACCTCCTTTCTCACTGACTCCACTCAAACGTGCGGATGAGTTCGTGCCGACAGCCGAAGAACTGTCTACTCAGGTAAAGAACAACGATGTAGCGATTCTTACTCTTGGACGCACCAGTGGTGAGGCTTCGGATAGACGTGTAGAAGAATTTTATCTGAAAGAAAATGAGGCGGCACTTATTAAGCAGGTAGCTGAGGCTTATCATACTGCCGGTAAGAAGGTGATAGTGGTTCTGAATATTTGTAGTCCGGTAGAAACAGCTTCCTGGAAGAATATTGTCGATGCTGTAGTCTGCGCTTTCCAACCGGGACAGGAGGTCGGTAACTGTGTAGCCGATGTCTTGACGGGTAAAGTAAACCCTTCGGGCCATTTGCCGATGACTTTTGCCGTGAAATATGGTGATTCTCCCTCTGATGCTAATTTCCCTTACGATTATGAATTTAAGATGCCGTCGTTTGCCATGGGAAGTGGTATGAATTTCGAGTCAAAGAAAGAGGAGGAGAAACCGAAAGCTCCGGAACGTAACGTCGATTTTACGGATTATGAAGAAGGCATTTATGTAGGTTACCGTTATTTTGATACTTTCGGTAAGGAAGTGTCCTATCCTTTTGGTCATGGCTTGTCATATACTACTTTTAGTTTTGAGGTTGTGTCTTCTGCTATCAACGGTGAAGATTGTGAGATGAGAGTTGCTGTGAAGAATACAGGTGAACGTGCCGGTAAGGAGTCCGTACAGCTTTATGTCAAGGCACCTGCGGGCGGATTGGAGAAACCGGCTAAGGAACTGAAGGCTTTTGCAAAGACTAAGCTGTTGAAGCCGGGTGAAACGGAAGTGGTGACTTTATCGTGGAAGTTAATGGATATGGCTTCGTTCAATGAAAAGAACAGTTCATGGGAACTGGCAAAGGGTACGTATCAGTGGATGGCAGCTACATCATCAGCCGATGTTCGTTGTACGGTCGATCAGAAAGTATCTAAGGCTCAGAAAGTAAAAGTCCACGATGCTATGAAACCACCTTATGGAATTTCTGAACTTGATATGATAAAAAGATGAAGAAGTGTTTGTTTCATATTGCTGTCTGCGCCTTCCTTTGGGGGGCGCTGATGGCTTCGTGCGCCCGAAATCTGATTCTTGATGTAGAAGGGGGACAGATTGAGGGAGTAGTGGATGAAGAAGGAATTGTTGTTTATAGAGGGATTCCTTATGCAGCCCCTCCGGTAGGCGAACTTCGCTGGAAACAGCCTCAACCGATACAGCCATGGGATGGAGTGAAAAAGTGTGATCGTTTCGGCGCTGCTTCGTTACAGGGAGGACAGACAAAAGGTTCTTTCTATTGGAAGGAATTCTATCAGGACGGAAATCCTGAAATGAGTGAGGACTGTCTGTACTTGAATGTATGGACACCGGCACCTGGTAAAATTGACAGTAAACTTCCGGTGATGGTGTGGATTCATGGTGGGGCTTTCCAGAATGGTTTCGGTCATGAAATAGAATTTGACGGTGACGCGTACGCAAAGAAAGGCGTAGTTTTAGTGACGTTGAACTACCGTTTAGGTATGTGTGGTTTTTTGGCGCATCCGTTGTTGACTGCCGAAAATGCAGGAAAAGGTTCCGGTAATTACGGGTTGTTTGATCAGTTGGCTGCTTTGAAGTGGGTGAAGCGTAATATTGCAGCTTTTGGAGGAGACCCGGACAACGTGACACTTTTCGGACAAAGTGCAGGGGCCGGAAGTGTACAGGCTTTAATCTCTTCCCCGATGGCAAAAGGTTATATACAACGTGCCATCATACAGAGTGGAGGTGGATTAGGAGGTATTATTTCTACAGACTCTCTGCAAAATGCTGAAGAAAAGGGAAAGGCTATGTGGAGCATGTCAGGCTGTACAACTTTGGAACAAATGCGCAACTGTCCAGCCGATCGGTTTCAGGATATTATGATGGATTATATGAAGCAGCAGAAAACTTTCAGCGGGTTGCCTTATGGTCCTTGTGTGGATGGTCAGTTGTTGGAACAATCGGTCTATGAGGTAGCTCAGCAGAATAAGGAGCTGGATATTCCTTATATGATAGGATATACCTCGGAAGATATTGCACCGGACAAGATGAAGCAGGCGGCTGTAGATTGGAGTCTTTTGCTTGAACGCCAAGGACGTCGTCCGGCTTATGTCTATTGTTTCAGTCGTGATCTGCCTGGCGAGGATATGCCTGCGCCTGAAGGAGGATTCGGTGATATGAAAGGGGCATTCCATTCCAGTGAACTGTGGTATATGTTTGGAACGATCGACCAGTGTTGGCGTCCGATGGAAGAATCTGATTATGAACTGAGTGAACGTATGGTGTCTTATTGGACAAATTTTGCCAGAACAGGTGACCCGAACGGTGACGGTCTGCCCGAATGGAAACCTTGTACACAGGCTAATACTTATATACAGGATTTGAATGTGAAATAAACGAAGTTATATTGTAGAATTGAGATAACCATTTATGGACTGGTATGTTGAACCCGAAATCAGATTGTATCTTCTGTTTTGACCAGATGAATTCTGATTCTGAATGCAATCAGCTAATGTAGGTTCTGTTCGGTGTTTTTCAAAACTGTAGTACTGGATAGTTATAGGGAAAACTTCTTTCTTGTATAAGGTAAATGCCGATTATCGGAACTATTTGGACACGAAAAGTTATCTTTATGGGTTATAGGAATCTGAAGAAATTGCTATTACATTGGTATTTTTGCTTTAAGTAACGGCAGGGACCTTTTATCGGGAGTCCTGCCGTTTCTGTTATGGGAAATGGAAAAAGGTTTGAATGGTTTTTCCTGATGATTGCGGTAGAAGTAAGTTTGTTTACTGGTTTAGAATCATTATATTTGTATTACATATGTTTTTAATTTGTAAAGAATGGAATAATGATTAAATATCTTGATTGTGTGATAGTGATGTTATTTTATGTTTCTTCAGTAATGTCTGCAAACAGGTTGTCTGATTGGGAGAGGCTGGACGTTGAAATATTGAAGAGAAAAAATTACTTGATACAGAAAGATTCATTAATTGGGCAACTTAAATATAGTATAGAAAAGTCTGGGGGTGACGCCATTTCTTTTTATTTGTCAGATAATGTATTTGATGCATATAAGTTTTATCAGTGTGATTCAGTTCATGCAGATACCTGTAAAATCTTGCTTTTTTCAGGTGGCGATTTCAGAGGAGCCAATTCCTATAATGCCACTCATCGTATTGTGAATATCAATACAATATTTATTATAATTGGTTCTAGGGTTTATATAGTGAATTGAGTATTTTTTAGTCTTTTCCTTCTTTCCCTTTGTTGAATATAATTTTTTGACTTTATTTGAGATTCTGTATTCATTTAATAAATATAATGCTATGAAAAAACTGTTGGTATTGTTAAGTCTGTTCGGTTTGTCGGTGGCGGCATGTTCGCAGACACTGGATTCTCCCGATGGGAATTTGAAGCTGACTTTCGGTTTGTCGGCTGAGAAAACACCTGTGTATTCGTTGCAATACAAGGACAAGGATGTGGTTAAAGAAAGCAAGATGGGCTTTATTTTGAAACCTTCGTTGGATTTCAGTAAAAACTTTTCGGTAGTAGATACTGAGTTTTCTGAGTCTGAATCTACCTGGAACCCGGTGCTGGGGCAATATCGTGAGATAGAAGACAAACATAAGGAAATGCTGGTAGAGTTGAAACAGGAAAAGACCGGCTGGTTACTGAATATCCGATTCCGGTTATTTGATGATGGATTGGGATTTCGCTATGAATTTCCTGTGCAGAATAATTTGCGGCATTTCACGCTGGTAGAAGAGTTGACAGAGTTCTGTCTGTCTGGCGACCACAAGGCTTTCTGGATACCTGCCGACTATGATACCAATGAATTTCCTATTTCTACTTCCAAATTGTCGGAAGTAGCCGGATTGATTGACAAGGTACGTGAAGAACCTTTGGCAGCTAAGGCGCCTACACCGTGTCTTGCCGTACAGACCCCTTTGATGTTGAAGTCGGATGACGGGTTATACATCAATATTCATGAAGCTGCGTTGGTCAACTATCCGGCCATGTGTTTGAATCTGGATGACAAACGCTTTGTAATGAGCGCGCATCTGACTCCGGATAAGAACGGTGATAAAGGATTTATACAGACTGGTAGTGTGACGCCGTGGAGAACGTTGGTGGTAAGCGATGATGCACGCGATATCCTGGCATCGAATCTGATTCTGAATCTGAACGAACCTTGTAAACTGAAAGATACATCGTGGATAAAACCGACGAAATATGTAGGTGTATGGTGGGAATATTTTGTAGGCGGTGGTTCTACATGGTCGTATACCGATTGTCAGGATATTGTGATAGGTCAGACGGATTATACGAAACTGAAGCCTCACGGACATCACGGAGCCAATACAGCCCATGTAAAGGAATATATTGATTTCGCGGCAGAAAACGGCATGGATGCGGTATTGGTAGAAGGATGGAACGAAGGTTGGGAGTCGAATTTCGCCTATATCAAAGAGTATATCTATAGCTTTACAAAGCCTTATCCGGATTTTGATGTAAAGGAGCTGCAACGATATGCCGCATCGAAAGGAGTGAAGATTATCATGCATCACGAAACAACTTCTTCGGTAGCCGATTATGAACGTCAGCTGCACGATGCTTTCCGTTTTATGAAGGAGTATGGATATGATGCGGTAAAAACGGGGTATGTAGGTCCTATCATTCCACGTAGCGAACACCATGACGGACAATGGATGGTGAATCATTATAATTACGTGGCAAAGACGGCTGCCGACTATAAAATCATGGTAAACTCACATGAGGCGGTACGTCCTACCGGTATGTGTCGTACTTATCCTAACTGGATTGCGCAGGAATCTGCTCGTGGTACGGAGTTCGAATCGTTCAACGGAAATGCTCCCGATCACACAACTATTCTTCCGTTTACCCGTCTGATGGGTGGCCCGATGGATTATACGCCGGGAATTTTTGAAGGTGATTTATCTGTCTATGGTTCCAACAAGGCCAAACTCAGTACAACGTTGGTCAAGCAGCTTGCATTGTACGTTACAATGTACAGTCCTTTACAGATGGCTGCCGATTTGATAGAGAATTATCGGAAATATCCGGATGCTTTCCAATTCATAAAGGATGTAGCAGCCGATTGGGATAATACTTATATCCTGGAGGCTGAACCGGGTGATTACATAACGATAGCCCGTAAAGCCAAAGGGGTAAACGAATGGTTTGTAGGAGGTATAACCGACGAGAATGAACGCGAGTCTGTGATTGATTTTAGTTTTTTGCCGGAAGGAAAGAAATACATAGCAACTATCTATGCTGATGGTAAGAAGGCCGACTGGCGTACAAATCCGAAAGATTATGTAATCAGTACCCAAAAAATTACCTCCAAAACCAAGCTGAAACAACGTCTGGCACCGAGTGGAGGTGTAGCAATCAGCATCAAGGAGATGCCTTGATGAAAGACGGCTGGTTGAGAAGTAATAGGTGAACAGGCATTTCCTATAGACAATGGTCTATACGGGAATGCCTGTCTTGTGTAAGCATACTATTTTCCGCTACGACAATTTTATCGGCTGTTTTTCAGCCGATA
>ERZ780034.21-NODE-21-length-57493-cov-5.37883_pt1 | contig 57493 bp, 51 predicted proteins | sample MGYA00511855_ERZ780034 | MGnify/ENA primary metagenome ERZ780034 (study PRJEB29588, sample SAMEA2148024) | human gut metagenome | biome: human gut; feature: human-associated habitat; material: faeces | place: Denmark | collected 2008/2010 ...
AGTGACAACCTTATCAGGTTTTAATACGAAAAAGGTGTAAACCTATATATGATTTTAATTATTAACCCGTCAACTAAGTTCAGTACACCTCAAAACGTCCTCACGTTTTGATTGAAACGTCTGGACGAATGAAAGAAAACGAACGTTTGTTTCAAGGAAGACGAACGTTCGTTTTCTGCTTACCTGAAACCTGAATGTTTCTATAACAACGACATGCCCCGTTCGTTCGTCAGGTTGGGCTTCTGCCTACAAGAATAAGGATTAATCTGCTCTATCCCTACAAATGTCTCAAGAAAAAGTCACCATCGACTGTCTGTCAACAAAAAGCATCCACAAATACGCAGCGTTGCTTCTTTCTTTCACTATTTTTTAATAAAATAGGATACGGCTCGGCATAGTCAAACTGAAAAACTTTGTTTTTCGTTTGTCTCTGCTCTCGCCTTTCACTATTTTTGCAAAAACAATCACTTATCACAGAGAAGCCATGAGCAAGATTTATCCGGTAGGCATACAGAGTTTTGAAAAAATACGTGAAGGCGGTTATTGTTACATCGACAAGACTTCGCTTATTTACAGCCTGGTAAAATCCGGGCAATATTACTTCCTGAGTCGTCCACGCCGCTTCGGTAAGAGTCTGCTCATCTCTACACTGGAAGCTTACTTCCTGGGAAGGAAGGAACTCTTCAAGGGACTGGCTATGGAAGGATTGGAAAAGGACTGGACTGTACATCCTGTTTTGCATCTCGATTTGAACACACAGAGATATGATACACCCGAAGCACTGACCAACGTACTGGAAGAGAACCTGAGCTATTGGGAAAGCCTCTACGGTGCCTCGGAGAGTGAAATCGGAGTAGCCCGCCGCTTCAACGGCATCATCCGCCGTGCGGCAGAGAAGACAGGACGGAAAGTGGTGGTACTGGTGGACGAATACGACAAGCCCATGCTTCAGGCCATCGGCAACGAACCGCTGCTCACCGACTACCGCAATACGCTGAAAGCCTTCTACGGCGCGCTGAAGTCTAATGACAACTACCTGCGCTTTGCCCTGCTGACGGGTGTGACGAAGTTCAGTAAGGTCAGCGTGTTCAGCGACCTGAATAACCTGATGGACATTTCCATCGACGACCGGTTTGCCAGTATTTGCGGCATCACGGAACACGAACTGCATACCGATTTTAAAGAAGATATCCTGACGCTGGCCCAGAAAAACCGGATGACAGAAAACGAAGCCAAACAGCAATTGAAAGAACAATACGACGGATACCATTTTGTAGAAGACAGCGAAGACATCTACAACCCGTTCAGCCTGCTCAACACATTTGCCAAGATGAAGTTCGGCAGCTACTGGTTCGAAACAGGTACGCCTACTTTTCTCGTGGAACTGCTTCAGCGCAGCAAGTATGACCTGCACCGCCTGACTGAAGAGATGGCAACCTCTGACTCGCTGGGCGGTATCGACACGATGGAGACCAACCCCGTCCCTATTCTCTACCAGAGCGGCTACCTCACCATCAAAGGGTTCGACAAAGAATTCAGAACCTATGAACTGGGCTTTCCCAACAAGGAAGTGGAAGAAGGTTTCACCAAATTTCTGCTACCCAACTATGCGTCTCTCACTTCGGGCAACCCTTCTTTCGAGATAAGCAGCTTCGTCAAGGAAGTACGCAGCGGCAACATCGATGCCTTCATGCTACGCCTCCAGAGCTTCTTTGCCGATACGCCCTACGAGCTGGCACGCGACTTGGAACGGCACTACCAGAACGTGCTCTTCATTGTCTTCAAGCTGTTGGGTTTCTACACCCAGGCTGAATACCACACGTCCAACGGCCGCATAGATATGGTGGTGAAGACTGACCGCTACATCTACGTCATGGAGTTCAAGCTGAATGGAAGTGCCGAAGAAGCCATCCGCCAAATCAATGAGAAAGGCTACGCCGCTCCCTTTGCCTCCGACGGCAGAACCCTCTATAAGATAGGTGTAAATTTCAGCAACGAAATCCGGGGGATAGAGGGATGGATTGTCGAAGAATAAACAGACACGGGAAAAAGTTCCTGACAATATCATCGTGAAAATCTTACGCCGACATCTGCTTTACACCTTTCTGTGCTAAGGATTTGTGTTACACTGTGGATTACACGATATTTGCATATCGTTTTCTATTAAATAATAATTAAAAATGAATAGCTTGTTATACATAAATTGGGATATAGATCCTGTAATATTTAGCATTGGTCCAGTTAAGCTTCAATATTATGGTTTGATTTTTGTGACCGGGCTTGTATTATGTTACTACATAATTGGTCATATATACAAGAAGGAGAATATTTATACTCCTGATGCAATGGAGAAACTTTTTATATATGCTATTATTGGTATTTTTGGAGGAGCAAGACTAGGACACTGTCTATTTTATGATTTTGAATATTTTTCTTCTCATATAATTGAAATATTTATTCCATTTAGAGAAAATGCTAATGGAGTTTACGAGTTTATAGGATACAAAGGATTGGCAAGTCACGGAGGTGCAATAGGTTTGTTCATTTCCATGTTATTATACTCGCGAAAAGTTCACATACCGTTCTCTAAGATTATCGATATCATAGCTATCTTGGCTCCTTTAGGTGGAGCTTTTATCAGAATTTCAAATTTAATGAATTCTGAAATAATCGGACGTCCGACAAATTTGCCTTGGGCTTTTATATTTAGGCAAGTGGACGATTTGCCAAGACATCCGTCACAGCTGTATGAGTCAATAAGTTACTTTCTTATTTTTCTGGTTGCTTATTCTTTGTACAAATATAAAGGACATTTGTTTAAAATCGGAAGCTATTTCTATTTTGGCTTAAGTATTTTTGCTATTTTTCTTATGCGCTTCATTTTAGAATTCACTAAAGAAAACCAAAAAAGTTTCGAAGATTCTTTGTCTTTCAATATGGGGCAATTATTGAGTGTTCCTTTTATTTTAATTGGTATTATATTGGTGATAAAGAATATTGTAAATGTTCGTAAAAAAGGTAACAGATAGGAATCGTCTTCGGATATTTATGTCCAAATTATTATATATTCTGATTGCTTGTACAGCCCTTTTGAATATCCAATGCAGCGGAAACGGCAAGGAGAAAACGCCGCTTCCTGAATTGGTTCATGCGGAATCCGTGATGTTTGATCATCCGGACAGTGCGCTTCATATTCTGGAGGCCATGCCGATGCCTTCAGTACGCCGGGATAAGGAGAACCATGCGCTGTGGTGTCTGCTTTTGACACAGGCACAAGTAAAACAAATTATAAAAATTTCTTCAGATTCCCTTGTTAGGATAGCATACGATTATTACAAGCCTACCGATAATGCCCGCAGAAAGGCGATGTCGGCCCTTTATATGGGTAATATAAACTATAATTTAGGGAATATAGAAGAAGCAATGCGGTATTATCTTGAAGGCAAAACAGAGGTGGAAAAAACTAATGATTATAAGACCGGATATCTGATAATGTCTTCTCTAGGAAAGCTTTATTTATATCGTGATTTTGAGGAATATGCCTTTGACGCTTGTTCTAAAGCATACGATTATGCAGTGAAAGATTCTAATAAAAGGTACCAGATGGGAGCATTGCAATATCTGGCCAGATGCTATTGTCTTTTGGATAAACTGCCTGCAGCGATAGAAACTTATCAGAAATGCATGGAGATTGCATTGGAGCTTGGACTTGAAAATGATGAGTATTATTATGGTGTGCAACATGAAACAGCTTTGGTATATACTAACAGCTGTGAATATGAGAAATCTTTGAGTATTTTGCGACCATTCCCTGTAAAATATCGTTCAAATTCATTAATAGGAAAGAATTTGTTTAGTTTAGGTAAATTAGATTCTGCTTTCTATTATTTAAACAAAGCATTGAATACTGATAATGTTTATACTAAAGAATCTGTTTATAGATATTTGTATAGATTATGCGATAATTCTAAATATCACCAATACCTTAAAACTTACTGTGATTCACTTCTTTTCTATACCGACTCTGTCATGTCCTTAGACAAAGGCAAGGAAATCATTGCCTATAAGGAAAAGTATGATCACCAGAAACTCATCACCGAACAGCAGCGTCTGAAGCTGGAGAAGGCGGATGCGCAGCGTATGCTGTTCATCATCACGATATGTCTGATTGTGGTTATAGCTGTTGTAGCATATTTTTACCAGAAACGTCTTGTCCGTAAGGAAACGACTATTCGCAAACAGTCTGAGCAGCTACAGGACTTCATGCTTCAACTGCACGAATACGAGACACAACTCATGCAGAACAACCGCTATATGGAGGAACTGAGGGAACAGCTTTCTTCGCACGATAATGATTCCGACGAACGTCATGAGCAACAGGAGCAGATGGAAAGGCTGGGGGCTGAAAACAGTCGGCTCCAAACGACCATTCAAGACCTTCAAAAGCGTATCGGTGAATATTCCTCCCGTCTGAGCGAAGCCCGTAAGGATGTGGAACAGTTGCGCAGCCTCTCGGAAGAAAGTCTGAAGCTGAAGGAACGTGAACGCCGGTTGACGGACTATGTGGTGGACAACCACAGGCTGGTAGCCGAATTGCGGACAAGAAGTCGTGTGTTGAGCGAATCGGAGTGGCAGGAGCTGACACAATTATGTGAAAGCACTTGGGGTGACTTCATCCACCGTCTGCTTGCTTTCTGTCCCCAGCTGACGGAACAGGAACTTCGCCTGTGCCTGCTCATCCGCCTGCGGTTTGGCAACGCCCAATTGGCTGCTATCTTCGCTGTATCACCTGCTTCCATTTCGCAGAAGAAGTTCCGCCTGAAGAAGCATCTCAGTGAGTCGGGACAGGGGAGCTTTCCGGAAGAAATGACATTGGACCGGTGGCTGGCAGAGTTCTAAAAAATGCAATTGTAGAGATGATGAACTGTAGGTTCGATATTAATAATCAGAAAATCAGATAAATAGGAGTGTATGCTGTAAGTCGGTTTGTAGAGACGTTTTTCATTCCTGTTCAGATAATTCATTCTATCTTTGGCGGTGAAGAATTTACAACAGAAATGCAAACAATATATACAGCATGAAAACACTCAGAAAAACATTACTGCTACTATGCAGTCTGGCATCCTCTTTCGGATTGTCGGCACAGACCATCAGCGGCAAGTTGGTGGACGAACAGAACCAACCGCTACTGTATGCTAACGTCGTATTATTGTCTCTTCCAGATTCTGCATTTGTTAGCGGAACTATCAGCGGTGAAGACGGAGCTTTCACATTGGAGGCAACATCGCAAAACCAGATCGTAAAAATATCCTCCATCGGATATAAGACCGTATGTAAGTCGGTATCTCCGGCTAATATCGGTATCGTGCAGCTCGTTTCGGATGCACAGATGCTTGGTGAAGTGCTGGTAAAAGGCAATTTGCCTGTAACACGCATGAAAGGTGATGCCATGGTGACAAGTGTGGAAAACAGTGTGTTGAGCAAAGTCGGTTCAGCTAATGATGTACTGACCAAAATACCGGGAATTACCAAGAAACAGGATGCTTTTGAGGTCTTCGGTAAAGGAGTGCCTCTTATATATATCAACGGCAGAAAACTGCATGACTTGTCGGAACTTGAACAGCTTAACTCCGATGATGTCAAGAGCGTGGAGGTCATCCGCAATCCCGGATCGAGATATGACGCGACTGTAAAGGCTGTGGTCCGCATTCAGACTGTTAAGCGTCAGGGTGACGGATTCGGTTTCAACCTTCGTTCCAGCTATTATCAGTCGGATAACACGGACTTGATAGAGCAGGCTAATTTCAATTACCGGCATAATAATCTGGATATTTTCGGTTCTGTATATTATAATCAGATGGAAAGTTGGCAGGATTTCACTTTACAACTAGAAGAGAGAGGTACAAAAGTCTGGAATCATGATATGAAGAGTTATGGCGAGTTTTATTCGAAGATGCTTAGCGGTAATATCGGTTTTAATTATCAGCTGAATGATAATCATGCTTTCGGTATGAAATATAAATCCGGAAAGACTATGAATGAAAGAAATCCTCTTTCTAAAGAAACCAATATAAATGTGGATAATGTATTTTATGACAACATTAAGGTAAACAGTTGTGACAACTACTATTACGATCCTGACCATGAACTGAATGCATACTATAACGGACAGTTTGATGATGTCAATATTGACTTCAATGCAGATTATCTTCAGAATGCTAAGAGCAGCAACTCTGTATTTCAGGAAATCAGTCAGACTTCGGAAAACCGTGATGTACATTCTGTAAATAATGTAAAGAACCGGCTTGTGGCTGGTAAGCTTACTTTATCACTCCCATTGGGTGGAGGTACTTTTGCCGTAGGCAGTGAAGTAACTTATACACATAGAAATGATGACTATATAAATGAAGAAAACTATGTACCGACTTCATACAGTAAGATTGAAGAATTTAATGCGACTGGATATGCTGAATATAACTACAGCTTTCCATGGGGTGACTGGTCGCTTGGTCTGAGATATGAGCATGTAAAGTTTGACTATTATGAAGATGGAAAGCATATTGACGAGCAGAGCCGTACATTTGACAATTTTTTCCCTAACATTGCCTTCTCAAAGCAATTAGGGGAAGTGCAGACACAATTAAGCTATACGGCAAAAACTCAAAGACCTACTTACAGCGAGTTGAGCAATAATGTGTTTTATTCGGACCGTTTTACCCTTCAAAAAGGTAATCCTACTCTTCGCCCTACAATCATACATGACCTAACTCTTTCCGGTGCATGGAGATTCCTTCAGATGTCATTGTCCTACTCTCAGACAAAGGACTGGATTCTCAACTGGGGTGAACTGGTGAATGAAGATGCTTCTCTTACCATGCTAAGTCAGCGCAACTGGGATAAATCCATTCCTATGTTTACCGCATTTCTGTCTGCCTCTCCTAAAATCGGTTGCTGGTCTCCTATGCTGAGTGTCGGAGTGCAGAAACAGTGGCTTACTGTTGATTATTTTAAGGAACAGAAAACCTTGAACAATCCTTTCTTTACTGCATCTTTTAACAATACCTGGGAATTACCACTTGGTTTTATGATAGGTCTTGATTCTTATATACAGAGTGCCGGTGCTACGCAGAATATTTATTTTGAAAAACCGAACGGCTATGTGAATGTGTCACTCAGAAAGAGCTTCCTTGATGATGCTCTTAGCGTAGAGCTTAGAGGAAATGACATTTTCAAAACAAACAGGGTAAGCTTTAGCATGTATAGCGGTGACTATTTTCTGTTTCAAAAAAGTGTATGGGATAGACAGGAGTTTGCGGTAACAGTCCGCTATAAATTCAATGCTGCCAAGAGCAAGTATAAGGGAACAGGTGCCGGAGACAGCCAGAAGAGCCGTATGTAGATATTGTCTAAAATCCAAGAATGAACTTGAATAAATAATTTTATATATGAGAAACTTATTACTTTTTATTTTCAGTGCTTTTACAGCCATTGCATTAAAGGCACAGACACCTTCTATTGAGGCATTGCGTACATGCGCAGCTGAAAAGGGAATTCCTCCCAAAGAATACATTTTCAAGCTGTTTGAGAAATCGGATATAGTCGTGCTGGGCGAGCGCGACCACCGCGACACGGTACAATACGACCTGATTCACGACATTCTGGCCGATCCCCGTTTTGCTGAACAGATAGGATATGTTTATACCGAAGTAGGCTCGTACAACATGAACGATGATGTAAACCGCCTGCTGCAAGGCAGTTATCCGACGGAAGCGGCCTTTATGGACAGTCTGTATGCCTACTACAGGAAGACTGAAAATTTCTATCCGATGTGGGAGAAATACAACCGTGTGAAGTTCCTGAAAGGTATATATGAAATAAATCGTACCTCTCCAAGGAAAATCAAACTTGGACTTACCGATTGCGAGTTCTTATGGGATGAAATCCGTACTGTAGAAGACTACAAAAGATTTTGGAAATCTCCTGGATTGAACGATCGCGACAGTTTAATGGCTACCCATATTTCGGAAATGTATGCCCGCCAGACACCCTTGAACGGTAAACGCAAGGCCTTGGTGATAACCAATCAGCCTCATGCTATAAACGATTCGTTTATTCTCAAAAAGAGCAATACTGTTTATGGAGCACAGGGTTGGTGGATGAAGAAAATCTTTGGAGAAGAACGAGTCAAAATCGTGGTACTGAATTGGTTTGATTACAACCTGTTTGACGGCAGTAATTTCCCGATGACCGGTAGTGGAAATTGGGATGCAGCCTTTGAATTGTTGAAATGTCGCCCGTTCGCCATTGATTTGAAAAACACACCTTACGGAGAAACTGCTTACAACGGTCACGTCGGAGGTACTACGACCAGTGCAAAGAACAAGTGTTGGCAAGATGTGGCAGATGGGCTTATTTACTATGCACCCCTCTACGACCATGTTGCTGCATGGGGTATTGAAGGACTTATAACCAAAGAGTTTGAACCTGAAATCAAACGCCGCCTGACCCTATTTTTCCAGGCAACACAACCCGGTGCAGAAATACCCATGGAGGCTGCCATAGAAGAATACAATGTTTTTCATGCCCATCCAGCTGCCATCAAAAGCAAAGAGGAAGTGAAGGAAATCATTCAGGAAGTACTGGAGAAGAATATTCGACAATAATGTAGTGGTATTGAATTATTAGCCCTACATTTATAGTCCAAGCAATCCTATTGACAACTACTTTTAAACAGAACACACAATGAAAAGACTGAAAGGACACTTGCTGATTTTACTATTAAGTTTAGTCTGCTTCACAAGCTTGTCGGCACAAACCGATGCCGAACGGAAGTTCTTGGCCTCAGCCGACTCGCTGAATACGCTACTCTTCGACGCATATACTGGGAAAGATTATCCGGCCGCCGAAGCCCTCTGCCAGAAGATTATCGACTTATACGACGCACACGCGACGCAACTGACCGAAGGTTATGCTTACTTCAAATACTCCAGCTACTATAACATGGCCAGCATCCAGGCAATACAAGGGAAAAAACAAGAAGCTGCCAACAACCTGCTCAAAGCACTGGACAGCGGAAAAATTGAAGTAAGCTACAACAGGATAACCAACGACGAAGACCTGAAAGACATTCTGGACGCACCTGAACTACAACCCGCCCTGAAGCGTCTGAAAGAAACCACCGATTATCTTTATATCCTGCAGAATGCGCCGGAATACACCTGCACGCAGTCGGTAGACAGCCTGCCCCGGATTGTTTATGCGCAGGCTGACGAGCCCGACCTGAAGCGCGTCCGTGACTATTTCCGGCTGGACAGCGTGGCCGTGGCGGGCGACGAACTGGGCACCATCAAACGCATCCTGACCTATATCCACAACAAGATACGCCACGACGGGCAGAACGGTAATCCGAAGGGTGGAAACAACTCCATCAACTTTGCTGAGGCCTGCAAGGACGGCAGCCGAGGTCTGAACTGCCGCGGACTGGCTACAGTGCTGAACGAGTGTTACCTGTCGATGGGTATTCCGTCGCGCGTCATCACCTGCATGCCAAAGACGTACATCAACGATTGCCACGTCATTAACGCCGTCTATTCGTCCACCCTCGGCAAGTGGCTTTGGATAGACCCTACGAACAACGCTTGGGTGACCGACGAACAGGGCAACCTGCTGAGCGTGCAGGAAGTGCGCGTACGTCTCAGGAGCGGCCAGCCCGTCCGGGTGAACGAAGAGGCCAACTGGAACAATGAAAAGAAGACCACGACGGAAGACTATCTGTACGAGTACATGGCCAAGAACCTGTTTTATCTGGAAAGTTGGACGCGCTACGGGTTCAATACGGAAAGCGACCGAGAGAACCTTATCAACTACATCTTTCTGCAACCCACCGGCTGCGACAGCGACCAACGGAACCCGGGGAACTTTTCTGTCAACGACGACTGGTACTTCTGGCAGGTTCCCTAGTAAGAGGTATCACATTTGTCAAGTAACTCAATTACATGATTTCTCCTGGCTATAAATTCTTTCAGAGAGTTGTTGAGTCTTCCTTTCAGAATGTTTTGCAGAAGATATGACGTTGGACCGGTAGCGGGCAGAGTATTGAAAATGCAATTGTAGAGATGATAATTTGTGGATATAATAGTAATGATCAGAAAATCAGATGAATATAAGTATATGCCATAAGCCGGCTTGTAGAGACGTTTTTCATTTTTGTTCCGATAATTCATTCTATCTTTGTCGGTGAAGAACTTACAACAGAAATACAAAATAATACATACAGCATGAAAACACTTAGGAAAACACTACTGCTACTATGCACTTTGGCATCTTCTTTTGGTTTGTCGGCACAGACCGTCAGTGGGAAGCTAGTAGACGAACAGAACCAACCGTTACCGTATGCAAACGTCGTATTATTATCTCTTCCGGATTCAGCGTTTGTAAATGGAACTATCAGTGGTGAGAACGGAACATTCACTCTGGATGCAACATCGCAAAACCAGATAGTGAAAATATCCTCCATAGGATATAAAACAGTTTGTAAGCCGGTATCTCCGGCAAATATTGGTATCGTGCAGCTCGTATCGGATGCACAACAATTGGGTGAGGTTGTGGTAAAAGCAGACTTACCTAAAACACGCGTAAAAGGGGATGCCATGGTGACTACCGTAGCAGGTAGTATCCTTGAAAACGCAGGGACAGGAAATGACCTGTTAAACAAAATACCCGGCGTATCGGCTAATGAAGGGGATATTAAAGTATTTGGTGCCGGAACTCCTGAAATATATATCAACGGCCGTAAAGTAAGGGATAAATCTGAACTCGACCAGCTTGCTTCCGACAACATCAAGAGCGTGGAAGTAGTGAACAATCCCGGCTCGCGCTATGATGCGACGGTCAATGCGGTTATCCGTATTCAGACCAAAAAGCCGCAAGGTGAAGGATTCGGTTTCAACAACCGTTTTTATACAGGTTACGGCTACGGATGGAATGTACTGGACCAGTACAACTTCAATTACCGAAAAGGAGGCTTTGACCTTTCGGGTATGCTGTATGGCAAGAAAGAATACACGGAAGACCGCAAGACCATCACACAGAAAACGCTGTTGGATAAGACATGGATACAGGATTCATATCTCAGCACACAATATGACATGAAGGATATTTCAGCCATGCTGTCGCTGAACTATCAGTTTAACGAGAATCACTCACTGGGTGCACGCTATGATTATGACCGGACACCGGAACGTCATGAAACGGTAGATCCGATGAATACCCTGGTGTATCAGGATGATGCTCTTTATGAGGAGAGTCACACTACGGGCTGGAGAAATACACAGGAAACCAGACATACCCTCAATGCTTATTATAACGGACGTATAGGAGACTGGAATATCGACTTCAATGCGGACGGTTTCTGGTCGGATACAAAGAATCCACAGGAAATGCTGGAGCAGTTCACTCCGACAGGAGGTTCCTTAGAGAAACAGACTGTCACCACCAAGAATCTGACAGACAATATCCTTTATACGACCAAACTGGTATTCGGACATCCTTTATGTGGAGGAAACCTCTCTTTTGGCGGGGAATACACCTATACGAACCGGGATAATTCGTACATGAATGTGGAAGGAATCCTGGATGACAATAACAGTAATATCAAGGAAAACTCCACTTCGGCATTTCTGGAATATGCCCGCAGCTTCGGCAAGCTACAGGCACAGTTAGGTGTACGCTATGAGCATCTGTCTTCCGATTATTACGAGGATGGCAAGTATATGGACGAGCAAAGCAGAACATACGACAATGTATTCCCGTCCGTATCCTTGAATCTTCCGATTGGTAAAGTACAGACACAATTGACCTACACCGGCAGTATCTATCGCCCTTCATACTGGATGCTTAGAGGTGACATCATGTACGGCAACCGATATACTTATGAAGGAGGTAACCCGTTGCTGAGGCCATCACTGATAAACCGTCTTACACTGAATGTATCGTACAAGTGGATATATCTCAATTCACGATACATACACGGAGAAGATGCCATTACACAGTTAAGCAGGGCATATTCGGAAGACAATCCGACCGTTTCGTTATATTCCTTCTACAACATGTATAACAGTGACAAGTTATATACCACTCTTACATTGTCTCCAACAATCGGATTATGGTCTCCGCAGTTTAATTTTCTTCTGCTCCAGCAATGCTATAAAGTGGAAACATCCAATGGAACAGAAAACTTCAATAATCCGATATTGAACTTTGCCTGGAACAATAATTTCAAACTGCCACTTGGTATCAGTCTCGATGTAGATTTAGGTTTTGACACTCCTGGTGACAACGAAAATACAAAGGTCGAAGAATGGTGCTGGTTTGCCAACATCAGTCTTTACAAGAGTTTCCTTAAAGACCGTCTTTCGGTTCAGCTGAAAGCCTATGATCTTTTCAACTCATATCAGGCAAAATCAACCATTTACAGTGGTAACCGTCTGATGACAGGAAAAATAGAAGCCCGCAGAAATATTGGCATAACTTTACGCTATAAGTTCAATGCAGCCAAAAGCAAATACAAGGGAACAGGAGCCGGCGAAAGCCAGAAGAACCGTATGTAAAATATCGTTCTTTGTAGAAAGCATTGGGGACAATCTCTTATGGGGTTGTCCTTATTCCTTTTTCGAGTCATTGGTACGAATAAAAGAGAAAAGATTATCTTTGTATGGATAAATCGGAAATACGCATGAAATACAACATAAACCTCATTGTATGGATGGTAGGAGTGGTGGTATTGTTTGTTGCCTGTACGAGGCAGACACAGATGACTTCTCTTTTGCAACAAACGGACTCTTTACTGTACCGTCACTAGTCTGACTCTGCCCTGCAACTGCTGAACACTATCAGGGATGAAAATTCTCTTTCCGGGGCACAACGGATGAAATTCATCTGGAACAAGGCCATGGCGCACTACCAGCAGGAAATGTCACTGCTGGAAGATTCCCAACTGTACCAGTCCATTGCTTATTATCGGCGGCAGAAGGATACGGTCCGGTTGCTGGACACTTATTTGTTGGAGGGTATGTACCTGAGGTGGAAGGAGGCGAATGATGATGCGATTGCTGTTTTCGACAAAGGCATCGACCTGGCCATCTCCCGAAAAGATACCACCAACATGCTGGTGCTTCAGCGCAAGAAACTGGAAGTACTGTACAAGCAGAGCCGTTTTCTGGAATGTAAGGCAATGATTGAAGACATGCTCCGTATTGCTCACAAACTTCCGGTCGTGGAGCATTATCAGATGGTGTATTCGCTGGCTCTTGTATCGCAACTGGGGGGAGATACTTCGAATATGGATTGTCTTGAAAAAGGTTTCCGGTTGGCCTTGGAGGCTGGCGATACTTTGTTTGCGCATCATATTCTGCGGAATTATGGCAATATGTTAGCGGGGGCCAATAGGTATAAAGAGTCTATAGCGCAATTCCAGCGGCTCATTCATATTAATCCCGATTTTTTACCTTATGCTGTTCAATTGAGTCTTGCCGAAATTTATATGAATTTGGGAAAGAATGATTCGGTTGTCTATTACTTAGATAAAGCACTGAAGAGTATGGATGAAGAACAAAGGCTGCATAAAAACGAAATCATGTTGTCCTATAAATCTTTATATTATCAGATACGTGCCGCATTGAATGAAAGAATGGGACAGATCTGTAATGGTCAGGAGTTCAGGCGTTATTGTGATTCCATAACGGAAGACTTGAAAGCCAAGCATAATACAGCTCTCCGGCAACAGGAAACCAAAGCACAATTGCAGCAACGGAACTATGAACTCATTATCAGCCGTCAGCGGATGGAGCTCCGTATCATAGGGATTGTGTTCTTGCTGTTGGTCATCATCTTCTTGCTTATTATCATTTATCAGCAGAACCTGAAGAAAAAGGAACGTACCATCAGCCGGCTTTCCAGGGAATTGCAGAAGTATAGCAAGCAATTGAAGGATAATGAGGTATTGATTGCGCAAAACAACGAGAGTATACAAGAATTGCAGGCACAGCTTTCTTCCCGAAAGGCCAGCGAACAGGAAGAACAGTTGTTACTCATCCGGCAACTGGAAGAGCAGAACCGGAGTCTGACTCTTGCAAACCAAGGTCTGCAGCAACAGATTGAAGCACATTGGAGCAAACTGAAGAAGACTCCTGTCAAGGCACAACCCATGCAGGAACTGACTACGGAGATGTTGTTGCTGAAGGAAAGAGAAGAGAAGTTGACCGGACAGTTGATTGCCGTTCATCCGTTGGTAGCCGAATTACGGACTGCTCCCCGTTTTCTGCACCCGGAAGATTTCTCCCGGCTTGCTGCCTTAATCAATGAAGTATATCCGCATTTTTCAGACCGGCTTACAGATACTTTTCCGAATCTGACGGAACTGGATTTACAACTCTGTGTGCTTATCAGACTCGGATTCAGCGTATCGCAGATAGCGGTATTCATGGCTGTATCACCCACTTCTGTATCGCAGCAGAAAACACGGATGAAAAAACGTCTTCTACAGCAAAAACCGGACCTTTTCTCCGACGGTGAAACACTCGATTTGTGGCTACGCAGGTTCTGAAAATTATGTCTGTATATGTTTTGAATCGTTGCTCTTTGTGTAAGTAGCTGTTTATAAGCGCTTTGTTTTGCGTATGCTGTATATATGGATTTATACAGATGTAATCAAGAATCTTCTATCTTTGCCATAGAATTGACAACTGTATGACAAACAAACCTCTGAAGCGAAGATGAAGAACTCGAAAAAGACATCCAAGGAACAGCAAGAAACTCGGTCCGGCGTGAAAGACAAGCTCAATATACAGGCTTTGAAAGATGAAATGAAACAGTTGCGGGAACGTGAACACAAATTGGCGGAAAGATTAGTGGCAGAACATGGGTTAGTCAATGAACTTCGGAAAAATCCTCATTTTATTGATGAGGCAGACCGGGAGAGTCTTGCCTCTTTGGTAGATGATGTGTATAATGACTTCACTTCCCGGCTGAAAGTCCGTTTCCCTATGCTGACAGAGGTTGATATCCAGTATTGTGTCCTGATTAAACTTCGTTTCACGGTATCGCAGATAGCGGTACTTTCGGCTATATCTCCCACATCGGTCTATCAGCAGAAGTCACGGATGAAGAAGCGTTTCTTATCCATGGATTCCCGTCTGTTTGCAGAAGGGGAGACCTTGGATGTATGGTTATATGAGTATTGATAGGAATCAGACATGCTCTTAAAGTCTTTTCTTATTCAATATAAAAGTAGAAGTTCAGCATCTAATCTATAAACCACGTCGGCGTTTATGAAAACCACGTCGGCGTTTATATAAATCCCGACGTGGTTTATATAAACTGCGTCGGGGTTTATAGAATATTCCCAGCCAAGATATCATTTGTTTCTTCAGGTTTTCTTGTTCTTTTCTTTTTCGGGCTAGATTTGATGAATTGATGGAGAAGTGAATCTTATCAATATACTACGACGGATAGAAAAACAGACTGGTGTAATGCCGAAATGTGGAACTGTAGAGATGATTCTCTTGGGCGATGTTGTGCAAGTGTCAGATTTCTAATATTATATATCTCTTTTGTGGGCTTTTGCTGTAGATATGCTTTTTGTTCTTGTTCTGATAATTCATTTTACCTTTGTGGATGAAGAACTACTCTATCTGGTAGTGGCGATGCTCCGTAGAGTAAGAATTATTGCAACAGCATAATCAAATCGTATAAACATTTATGGAAACACTTAGGAAAACACTACTGCTACTATGCACTTTGGCATTCTCTCTGGGAGTATCGGCACAAACCGTTAGCGGCAAGCTGGTGGATGAACAGAATCAGCCCTTACCCTATGCCAACGTAGTTTTATTGTCTCTTCCGGATTCGGCTTTCGTAGCCGGAACCATCAGTGATGCGGATGGGACTTTTACATTGGAAGCGACAACGCCGAATCAATTGGTCAGAATCTCTTCTATCGGTTATTCTACCGTATACAGACCGGTGAATCCTGCCGATTTGGGTGTTATACAATTGAAGTCGGATGCACAACTTCTGGGAGAGGTAGTCGTGAATGCGGATTTGCCGGTTACCCGTATCAAGGGCAATGCGATGGTAACCACGGTGAAAGGAAGTGTATTGGAGAAATCAGGCACAACGGAACAGCTTCTGGACAAGATTCCCAATGTTTCCTCGAAAGACGGTGAGATTAATGTGTTCGGAAGGGGAGTGCCGGATGTCTACATCAATGGACGCAAGGTAGTCGATAAGACCGAACTTGACCGCTTGTCGGCCGAGAACGTGAAGTCGGTGGAAGTAATCAATAATCCCGGAGCAAGGTATGGGGCCGAAGTCACTTCCGTTATCCGTATCGTAATGAACCGGGCTGAAGGAGAAGGTTTCGGGTTTGACAATCGTACTTTGCTGGAATATAACCGCGACTGGAGTGCTTTGGAGCAGCTTAACTTTAATTATCGTAAAGGAAGCTTTGACCTTTCGGGTACGGTATACGGTTCTCGTTCTTACGGCTGGGCCGCGAAAGATTTTTATCAGGATACGTACCTCCAACAACACTGGTTACAGGAATCAGACGTATTTACCGATGGTACCGACAAGGAGATTGGAGGCCAGCTTGCCTTGAATTATACTTTTGATGAGAACAACGCCATCGGTATCCGTTACGGTTATGACAGGACACCGGAGAACAATATGAACATGATTCTGCATACGCAAGTATCCCGGGACAATAGTCTGATAGAAAATACCATCAGCCCGAATCTTGAAACCGACAAGGAGGATACCCATCAGTTGAATGTCTACTACATCGGTCAGTGGAACCGTTGGAACATTGACCTGAATCTGGACGGCTATTGGAGTGACATCCATAAGGAAAACAGCATGGATGAGGTTACCCGTCTGCCCGACCAATCGGAAGAAAACCGGATGGTCTCTACTTTCAATGATGTAGACAATGCCTTGTATGCTGCCAGACTTATTCTTTCCAGACCGGTAGGAGGCGGCGAACTGGCTTTGGGTGGAGAGTATACTTATACCAATCGGAACAATGTCTTTGTTAATCCGGAAGGAATTATCAACGATGACGATAGCCGCATCCGTGAAAACATGGGCGCTTTTTTTGCAGAATACGGAAGAAGTTTCGGTAAAGTACAGATGCAGGCGGGACTCCGTTACGAGTATACTTCATCCGATTATTACGAAGAAGGCAGGCGGATAGAAGAGCAAAGCAAAACCTACAACGATCTGTTCCCGACGTTTTCCTTGTCTTTCCCTATCCGGCGGGTAAATATCCAATTGGCTTATCGGACAGATATCGTACGTCCATCCTATTGGAATCTACGGAGCAATGTATTGTATGCCAATAAGTATACTTACGAAACCGGTAATCCTTTGTTGAAGCCTACTTTAACCCAGAACGTAACGTTGGGAGCTACTTATCGGTGGATGCAGCTGACTGCCGGTTATAACCGCATCAAGAATCAGGTTATCAATGTAACCAGTCTGTACGATGAAGAGAATCCGACCATCATGCTCATGTCGCTGGCCAATGCTCCGGCTTATGACAAGGTATTTGCCGGACTGACTCTCTCTCCTACAATTGGCCTTTGGCATCCACAATGGAGGTTTCAGGTTACCAGGCAAGGATATAATGCTCAAACGCCGCAAGGACCGTTGAAGCTGCATCGCCCGATGGGAACCTTTGTCTGGAACAATAATTTTCAGTTGCCCTGGGGAATCTTGTTGGATGCCGATTTTTCTTACCGCACGAAAGGAGATATGCAGAACGGCCGTTTTCTGGAACCGTCATGGCGAGCCGATCTTTCCCTGCAAAAGAGTTTTCTGGATGACAATCTGAATATCCGGTTCGATGCGTTGAATGTACTCGACAGCTATAAACGGGACTTTATCATGTATGTCAGTGATATGCAGACGATGCGGATGGATGAAAAATCTACCCATTGTTCTTTTAAGCTCACTGCTCGCTATAAGTTCAATGCTACCAAAAGCAAATACAAAGGTACCGGAGCAGGCGAAAGCCAGAAGAGCCGCATGTGAGATAAGAATTTCTGGAGGACAGCCACAAGAGAGGTTGTCCTTTAGAAAAGGGGATTATGGATTGCATGCCTCTGCTATCTGTTTGACAATTCCTGGTCCTTTGTAGATGAAAGCGGAATAAATCTGTACCAGGTGGGCGCCGGCTTTCAGCATGGAAGTAGCTTCCAGTGGGGTAATGATACCGCCGGCTCCGATAATCAGCATTTCTTTGGGGGCATGAGTAGACAAGTATCCGACCACCTCTATCGATTTATGGATAACCGGCAGGCCGCTGATTCCACCGGCACCAACCTGTTCAATTTCGGCTTTGGAGGAATGGATGAGCAGGGAACGGTCTTGGGTAGGCCCGGTAGCGATGAATCCGTCGATGTGGTGTTGGTTGGCAAAAGCGATGATTTCATCCAGTTTTTCAATAGGGATATCGGCCGGTAATTTCAGGAAGACAGGCTTGTGGTGTATTTGTTTCTGTGGCAGTAAAGTGATGAGTACGGCACTCAGAATTTCAGCAGGCATACTTCCCCAGTTGATGGTATAATAATCGGCATATTCGCTGAATGTTTGGTATAGGTCGGCTATTTCGGCCTGGGCTTGTTTTACCTCGTTCGGGTGATTGGTATTGATGTTGATACCTAGAATGTATTTACCCTTTTGTTTCCGTTGCAGGTTTTTCAGAAAAATGTCTTTTCCAGGATTGTTGAAACCGGTGCGTGAAACCAGAGCGTTGTCTTCCGGTAACCTGAAAATACGGGGCGAAGGATTTCCGGCCACTTTTTCGGGAGTGACTGTTCCTACTTCGATGAAACCGAACCCCCAGTCACTCAGTTCATCGAAACAGCTTGCTTCCTTGTCGAATCCGGCGGACAGGCCGACGCGGTTCTTGAATGTCAGGTTTTTCCACTGGAATGGATTAGCTTTGGGGTCGTGGAGTCTGCGGGTCAGGCTTCTTGCCGGAGACAGATGGCGATACAGATGAAGCAAGGTGATAATTTGATTATGGGCTTTCTCCGCATCAATACGGAACAGCCAGGGGCGGATAGATTGATACATGTAATACAATGGTTAATTGATTCTCTACGGCAAAGGTACAATATCTGAATGAGATTCTGTCATAAAAAAAAGTTATCTCCTATTACTTGTTGTCGCATGTGTACGATATACTTTAATATCAGCCGTTTGTCAGTAAGATGTCAGGAAAATGTCAGTGTATTGGGGTGCATCTTTTTTTGTCGATATTGTATTTTTGCTATCAATCAAGTGTTGTAAGTCATGAAAGAAACGGAAGTGGAATTTCCAGGATGGAAAAAGGTTGGGAACTTTCTCAGAAAACGGATGAAAGGGGGGCTGATATGTGAAGACGGAAATAGCAATAGACACGGCGTCGGAATGCGACGGTTCATCCTTTTCATGATGGGAGGAGTGATGCTGGCGGCTTTCTTTTTTTCACAGTATGAAGAGGAAGAGACATCGTTATCGGAGAAACTGGAGAAGGTTATGAAGACGACAAAGATGAATATGTATCGGGATGACTTTTACGGGTATACGGTGTATTATCCTTCTTTTTTTGAGCAGGTACCCGATTCACTCATGAATGAAACAGGATGCTGTCAGTTCCGTTTCTGGAACGGGGAAGAAATCACACAGACGGCTTTTGTACTTCTGAATTCCGATAGTCTTACGTTACGTCAGGGAATGGAACGTTTTGCTCGGGAACTTTATGCTGACGACTGGTGTTATGGAGATGACTGTTTTATCCTTTCTGGTCCGCTTTATATAGCAGGTCAGGCCATCAGAGGGCATCGTTTTCATGCCAAATACGTGCTGCGGCAGAAACTTTGGTTTGTACAGCTTCTTACTTATCCGGAGAGTTGTACTCAAGCTCTTGCACGACTTATTCAGTTGATAGACAGATGGCAGGTATGGGAGGATGGCAAGGAAGTCATTCCAGAACTTCCTCAACATCAGCCTCCACGGACGACAGGCCGAACGAGGATGAAGATGTTTTTTCCATGGATACTTACAAATTAATATCATCCGCTATCAGTTCTGTCAGAGTAGATGTGAGTAGGGGTGGGCAGCTTTCAGTATGATGGTTATCTCCTGCTGGTTACGTATGCGTTTGTGTATCTGCGGTTGGTTCAATAACCGTAATTTCAGATTTTGGATAATTGATAGATTCAGAAAAGTAGGAATTTATTGCACATTTTTCGGAAGGGTGTATACTTTTTTAAAATAAATAGTCTTTTTGTACGGGATTTTACTTAAATTTGTATCGATATAAAGCATTTAGTTTATTTAATTGATAGATATGAGTAAAGTTATCATCAACTCGTACGAAGAGTTTGAAAAGTTAGTTGGCCAGCAAATCGGCATTTCTGATTGGCTAGAGATTCCGCAGGAACGCATTAATTTGTTTGCGGATGCAACACTCGACCATCAGTGGATTCATGTAGACACAGAACGTGCCAAAGCAGAAAGCCCGTTCAAGAGTACTATAGTACACGGTTATCTTACCCTGTCACTGCTTCCCTATCTGTGGAATCAGATTATTGAAGTGAATAATCTGAAGATGATGGTGAATTATGGAATGGATAAGATGAAGTTTGGTCAGGCTGTCTTGTCGGGACAAAGTGTTCGCCTGACTGCCGATTTGCATTCGTTAGTCAACCTGCGTGGTGTAGCTAAAGCCGAAATCAAGTTCTCGATTGAAATTAAAGACCAGAAGAAAAAGGCTTTGGAAGGTATTGCTACATTCCTGTATTATTTTAACTGATGAAGTTTGTCCGGAATAGACTTTTTACATAAACGATAAAAGCGTCTCAGGTGAGGCGCTTTTGTTATTTGTGTACCGAAGTGTAAAGAGGCTTTCGGCAGGTGTACTAACATTGAGAGACAGATAACCTGTTTAAGTCCTTCTGCCAAAGAAGTCTAGAATTTCAGAGAAGCATAGATTCCGCAGTGCCCGTTACCGGCTATCGGACTGAGGGTCAAGTCATGTTTTCGGGCAAAAGGCCGGGTGAACAAGTAGGCACTTCCGATACCGATGGCAGCACCTGAGGCTACATCTACCCAATCGTGTTTCTTGCCATAGACACGACTCCAACCGACATACGAGGAAACTACATAAGCTGGAATACCCCATTTCCAACCATATCGACGTTGGATGAAAGCTGCTGCTGTAAATGATACGGAGGTGTGCATGGATGGGAAGGAATGAAAATCACTATGATCCGGTCGTTCTTTTTTAACCAGATATTTCAAGGCATATGTTACTCCCAGTGTTGTAACACCGGATAGTGCTCCTTGCTTGAGTCCCTCCCAATCTTTTTCTATCAGGATAGCCGTCAATCCGGCTACGGGTAATAATACAGCTCCTACATCGCCGGAAGTTCGGACTGCTTTTCGGCTACCAGTGACTTGAAGTTCTTGACTATAAGCCGCAGAGCAGCAATATCCGAAAATGATTAACAGCAATAACAGTTTCTTCATACGGTAAGTTTAAAATGAAACGGGGAACAGTTTCGGCATAAAGATGATGAGGCCTACAATGGCAGCTGCGATGGCCAGCAACAGGACGGCACCTGAAGCCAAGTCTTTGGTGCGTTTGATAGCTTCATCATACGATTCATTTACACGGTCGGCCAGTGCTTCGATGGCTGAATTGAATGCTTCGGCAGCCAGTACACTGCCGATAGCAAAAGTGACCGCTATCCATTCCGTTGCTGAAAGCCCAGTCAGGCAACCGGCTACGATAACACATATTGCAGCAAAGGAATGAATCCAGGCATTGTGCTCATAGCGTATAAGTAGTCTGATACCGTGCCACGCGTATCGAAAACTCTTCAGACGTTTTTCTAGGGTAAAACCGCTATTTTTCATAATCAGATATGTAATGTAACTTCCACTGGGCAGTGATCGGAACCGAAGATTTCCGTATGGATGCGTGCTCCTTCCAGTTGAGGTTTCAATCGTTCTGAAGCGAGAAAATAATCGATACGCCACCCGGCATTTTTTTCGCGCGCCTTGAAACGGTATGACCACCAGGAATAGATACCTTCTTGTGTAGGGTAGAAGTGACGGAATGTGTCTACAAAACCGGCATCCAGCAGTTGTTGGAATTTGTTACGTTCCTGGTCAGTAAAACCAGCATTCATTCGGTTGGTCTTTGGATTCTTCAGGTCAATTTCCTGATGGGCAACATTCAAGTCACCGCATACCAGTACAGGCTTTTTCTTATCCAACTCCTGCAGATAACTGCGGAAGTCGTCGTCCCATGTCATACGGTAGTCCAACCGCTTTAATCCGTCTTGTGAGTTAGGGGTATAGACGGTTACCAGATAGAATTGTTCCATTTCTAAGGTGATGACTCGTCCTTCGTGGTCATGTTCATCAATTCCCAGTCCATATGTTACGGCCAGTGGTTGGTGGCGGGTAAAGATAGCAGTGCCCGAATAACCTTTTTTTTCTGCATAGTTCCAATAGGAGGTATAGCCGTCGAATGTCAAATTCAGTTGACCTTCTTGCATCTTTGTTTCCTGCAGGCAGAAAAAATCAGCATCGAGTGACAGAAAAGCGTCGCGGAAACCTTTGTCGCAGCAGGCGCGCAGTCCGTTCACGTTCCAAGATATCAGTTTCATGTACAATAATTAGTTTTAGTGGATGTTATTTTTTCAAGTCGAACAGGTAGGTCACACGTCCTGCGATGTAAGAGTGTCCGGAACGTTCGAAATAATCTTTTTTTGAGTTGTTGTAGAAATCAGCCAAACCATAATAGTAGCGTGCTTCTATCAGAAAGTGTCCGATTCCTGTGCGGATTTCTACACCTCCTCCGCCTACGATACCATAGTCGAGTTTTTTGTCAGCCATTTTTCCGTATTGTTCACCGGTTCGTTCGGAAGACCAGTTAAAAGTTTCTTTCTCATTAAGTAGATAGCCAAACTGCGGTCCCAGATTGACGATGAAACGCAGGCCGTTTCCTGTGTCTTTACCAAAGGCTAGGTGTGCGAGAATCGGAAGTTCCAGGTAGTTCATGGCCCGGTGGTAAGTATCTCCTGTCTCGTCTTCGTAAACTTCTTTCCATCCAAGCTGGGAGTAGTTCAGTTCCATTTGAATGCCACAAATCATGCTGAAATATTTTTCAGAGATGTAACGGGCTGTTAATCCGAAGGATGGACCAATCTGTTTCCCTTCTCTGATACGGGGCATAAAACTTACGGAACTGATGTTGACACCGCCATTGATGCCGACAGAAAAGTTATGGCGTTCATCCTGTAATTGAGCCTTGACAGGGAGTACAGTCATACAGAGACATAGTGTCAATCCTAAAAAGAGGCATTTTTTCATTATTCAAAATCCATTTTTATCAGTTCATAATCTTTGGTGAAGTGAACGAAGAACACTTTCTGGTTGATGAATCCGCCCCAGTTGTTTACTCGCTGGAACTTGAATCCGGTCTGTATTGGAGTAACTGATATCCGGTCGAGGTTGTCTTCTAGTTTATTGCCTTGCTGAGCCAGTCCTTTCAGGAAGAAATAGGCAGTATCATATCCTAACATGCCATATTTGGGATAAGAGTTAGCCATTTCTTTTCCATACCAGTTACGGTAATTCTTGCTGAACTGTACGGCAGCAGGGAACAGATTGTTGGTATAGAATGAAGAATAAAAATAGGTATCCAGCTCGTAGAAGTTGGAGAGATATTCCTGTGTATAGGTCTGCCATTCTGGATAACCGAACAGATGCATCTGAATATTAGGATGACTGCGGCGTACCTGTAATAAGGTCGGGAAAATCTGAGCCAAAGCAGAGTTCTTTCCCGATACCGGAATAAAGATACTTTCGGAAAGGGTATCCATGGCTGCTATCAGTTTCTCGGGTGGCGTCTGGGTGTTGATGTTTACCTGGCTGTAGGTGAAACGGTTGTCTTTCAGCTCCTTTTTCAATCCACTGATAAATTCATTCTTATCCTTGTCGCCGTTATTCGTATCGAGGAAAATGACATTCATTCCTTTGAATTTACGGATGAAATGTTCATAAGCTTCGGAATACAGATAAGACTGAGGGGTGTTGACCTGATAAATGTTCGGATTATTGAATACCTGATCTACTTTATTGGCAAACGGGACAACCAGTCGGATATTGTTTTTGGCGGCATAGTCGGCCAGTAACTTGATATTGGCAGTCCGTACACCTCCGATGATGATATCCATGTTCTTCAGTTCTCCTTTGTTCAGAATCCCATTGAGTGTAGCTGTGTTTCCTTTGGTGTCATACGTATAAAGGTCTACCGATACGTTCTGTGCTTTCAGTTCGTTAAGAGCAAGCAGAACTCCTTCATAATATTCGGTCATACGTTGTTGTTCGTCTTTGTTGTCTGTTCCAATCATGAAGGGGAGAAGTATGGCAGCTTTGATCGTATGAATGCTTTTCCGTTCGAACTGGCTTTCATTGAATAGTTCTTCGTTGGTAGGAACTGTTGTAGGAGTAGCCGGTGTTTTTTCCTGTGTTTCGGTTTTCGGATAAGGAATAAACAGGAACATTCCTTTTTTCAGTTTCTGTGTACGGAGTTCAGGATTGGCCGCAATCAGTTCCTCTTGGGTGATACCGTATTCCTGGCTGATGCTGAAGATGGTTTCTTTCCGCTCTACCTTGTGCATTTCTTTCCAGGTCTGTTCCTTTTTATTCGTAGCCGACTGTTCCGGCGATGACTGTGCCGTCTCTGTCGTTGTGGAGCCGGCAGGAATAACAATGACTTGACCGATTCTGAAATTGCTGGCACTCAGTCCGGGATTAGCGGCGCAGATGTCTTTGGCCGATACCTTGTATTTGACGGTCAGCTGATAAAGGGTTTCACCGGGTTGAATGGTATGGAAAGACTTGGAACGATCGTCGCCTGCTGTTTTTTGTCTTTGGGGAATCTTCAAGGCTTGTCCGGTATTGATTTGTGTGTCACTTCCCGGATTCAAACGTACAATCTCATCTACCGTGGTGTCATACATGTTGGCGATGGAATAAAGGCTCTGGCCTTTGGAAACGGTATGTAAGAAATAGCTGTCAGTAGTTTGTGCAGATATTCCTGTATAAAATGAACTTGCCGATAATATCAGCGAAAGACAAATCGTGTGAATGAATCTCATTTTTTTCTTCCTCTTGGTTGAGTGGCAAAAGTACAAAAAAGCATTATCTTTGCAAAATATCAGTGATATATTAAGTTATGACAGAAGGAAAAGAAACCATAAATATACAGGGAGCACGTGTTCATAACCTGAAAAACATCAGTGTAGAGATACCGCGTGACAGTTTGACGGTTATTACCGGATTAAGCGGAAGCGGTAAATCTTCATTGGCTTTCGATACGATTTTTGCGGAAGGACAGCGGCGGTATATCGAGACTTTTTCGGCGTATGCGCGTAATTTTCTCGGCGGTATGGAACGTCCTGATGTAGATCAGATAACAGGATTAAGTCCGGTTATTTCGATCGAACAGAAAACAACTAACAAGAATCCCCGGTCTACGGTAGGTACTACTACTGAAATTTATGATTACCTGCGTCTACTTTTTGCCCGTGCTGGAGTGGCTTATTCGTATCTGTCCGGTGAAAGGATGGTGAAGTATACCGAGGATAAGATTCTGGAACTGATTCATCGGGATTACAAAGGTCATCGTATCTATATTCTGGCTCCGTTGGTTCGTACCCGTAAGGGACATTATAAGGAGTTGTTTGAACAGATTCGGAAGAAGGGGTATCTGTATGTGCGGGTTGACGGTGAAATCTGTGAAATTGTACACGGTATGAAACTGGACCGTTATAAGAATCACGATATTGAGGTGGTGATAGACAAAACCGTAGTAACCGAAAAAGAAGAAAAACGGCTCAAGCAGAGTGTGGCGACAGCTATGATGCAGGGTGATGGACTGCTGATGATTCTGGATGCACAGACAAAGAGTGTACGTCATTACAGTAAACGACTGATGTGTCCGGTTACAGGACTCTCTTACAAAGAACCGGCTCCGCATAATTTTTCTTTCAATTCTCCTCAAGGGGCATGTCCACGTTGCAAAGGATTGGGATATGTCAATCTGATAGATGTGGATAAAGTAATACCCGACCGGTCACTTTCGGTGTATGAAGGGGCGGTCGCTCCGTTGGGTAAGTTTAAGAATACTATGATTTTTTGGCAGATAGATGCTTTGTTGGAGCGTTATGATGCCAGTCTGAAGACTCCGGTTAGCGAACTTCCTGAGGATGTTATCAATGAAATTCTGTACGGATGCGATGAACGGTTGAAAATAAAGAGTTCGCTTATTCATACTACATCCGATTATTTTGTGACTTACGAAGGTATTGTAAAATACATCCAGTTAATGCAGGAGAAAGATGCTTCGGCAACTGCCCAAAAGTGGGCGGATCAGTTTGCAAAGACGGATGTATGTCCTGAATGTAAGGGAGCTCGTCTGAACAGGGAGGCACTTCATTTTCGTATACACGACAAGAATATTTATGAGCTGGCTTCGATGGATATCAGCGAACTGTATGAGTGGTTACAGCAGGTAGAACCTCATCTGGAAGAAAAACAGCGACTTATTGCAGAGGAAATTTTGAAGGAAATCCGTTCGCGGTTAAAGTTCTTGCTGGATGTAGGCTTGGATTATTTGTCATTGAACCGTTCGTCTGTCAGTTTGTCGGGTGGTGAAAGCCAGCGTATCCGGTTGGCTACCCAGATTGGTTCACAACTGGTGAATGTCCTTTATATTTTGGATGAACCGAGTATCGGATTACATCAGCGTGACAATATCCGTCTCATTAATTCTCTGAAGGAGCTGCGTGACTTAGGCAATACAGTTATTGTAGTGGAACATGACAAGGACATGATGTTGGCTGCCGATTATGTGGTAGATATGGGTCCGAAAGCTGGTCGACTGGGAGGAGAGGTAGTCTTTGCTGGTACACCGGAAGAAATGTTGCAAACCCACACGCTGACTTCTCAGTACTTGAACGGAGAAATGAAAATTGAGATACCTGCCGAGCGGCGTCCTGGAAACGGACATTCACTGTGGCTGAAAGGTGCGAGAGGAAATAACCTGAAAGGTGTGGATGTGGAATTCCCGTTGGGTACATTAATTTGTGTAACGGGAGTTTCCGGTAGTGGAAAATCGACACTGATAAACGATACGCTTCAGCCTATCCTGTCGCAGCATTTCTATCGCTCGTTGCAAGACCCGTTGCCTTATGACAGTATCGAAGGATTGGAATATATAGACAAAGTGGTGAACGTAGATCAGTCTCCGTTGGGACGTACACCGCGTTCGAACCCTGCGACCTATACAGGAGTCTTTTCGGACATCCGGAATCTGTTTGTTGGATTGCCCGAGGCAAAAATACGGGGATACAAACCGGGGCGTTTTTCGTTCAATGTAACGGGCGGGCGGTGTGAGACCTGTGGCGGAAACGGTTATAAGGTAATTGAAATGAACTTTCTACCGGATGTATTGGTACCTTGTGAAGTGTGTCATGGAAAGCGTTATAACCGTGAGACGTTGGAGGTGCGTTACAAGGGAAAATCTATAGCCGATGTACTGGATATGACCATCAACCGGGCTGTGGAGTTTTTCGAGAATGTACCACAGATTCTGAATAAGATTAAAGTATTGCAGGAAGTCGGGTTAGGATACATTAAGCTGGGGCAGCCTTCTACCACTTTATCGGGTGGGGAAAGCCAGCGTGTCAAGCTGGCTACTGAACTGGCCAAACGGGATACGGGCAAGACGGTCTATATCCTGGATGAGCCGACTACCGGACTCCATTTTGAGGATATCCGGGTATTGATGAATGTATTGGAGCGTTTGGTGGACAAAGGGAATACGGTGATTGTTATCGAACATAACTTGGATGTCATCAAGATGGCTGATTATATTATCGATATGGGACCCGAAGGAGGAAAAGGCGGAGGACAGCTGTTGGCTTGCGGAACTCCAGAGCAGGTAGCTCAGTCTACAGAAGGATATACTCCGAAGTTCGTCCGTGAAGAGTTGGCCCAATCAGGCAGATAAGGTATTGGCATTTCAACAACTGATAAAGGATAAAAAGGATTATGGCAAAAGAAAAGATTGCGAAAACCAATGCAGCACGGCTGCTGGACAAGGATAAGATAGCATACGAACTGGTTCCGTATGAAGTGGATGAGAATGATTTGAGTTGCATACATGTTGCAGCCAGTTTGGGAGAGAATATCGAGCAGGTATTCAAAACGCTGGTTTTGCACGGCGATAAGTCAGGATATTTTGTTTGTGTGATACCGGGTGAACATGAGGTGGATTTGAAAATGGCAGCTAAGGTATCAGGCAATAAAAAGTGTGACCTGATTCCGATGAAGGAATTGTTACCCTTGACTGGATATATTCGGGGAGGTTGTTCGCCTATCGGTATGAAGAAGCATTTCCCCACATACATCCATCATACCTGTATGGATTTTCCGTTCATTTATGTCAGTGCCGGTATACGTGGACTTCAGGTAAAATTGGCACCTGCAGATTTGATTCGGGTCAGCCAGGCTTCGGTTTGTACTTTGTTCGGAGAGTAAGATAAAGCATTTCGGATAATGAGAGAGCCGTACCGGAAGTTTCAAACTTTCGGTACGGTTTCCTGTTTATCAGTATTTGGCTTTGATTTCGGGTAATGCTTTTTGGATGTCACTGATGCGTCGGTTATCGCTGGGGTGTGTACTCATGAATTCCGGTATACTGCCTTGACTGCTGGCAGACATTTTCTGCCAAAATGTGACGGCTTTGTCTGGATTGTATCCGGCAATTTTCATCAGTACCAGTCCCATGTAATCGGCTTCTGTCTCGTGTTTGCGAGAGAATGGGAGTACTACACCGTATTGGGTACCGATACCATATACCTGTCCGGCGACGGTCTGGATGGCAGCACTCTTGTTTTCCAATCCCTTGCTCAATAACTGCGCACCATACTGTGCCAATAGTTGTTGGCTGATACGTTCGTTGCTGTGCTTGGCTACGGCATGGGCGATTTCATGGCCTAATACTACGGCTAGCTCATCATCCGATGAAACCAGCTTCATCAGTCCTTCGTATACTACAATCTTTCCACCCGGCATACAGAAAGCATTTATTTCATCGCTTTTCACCAAATTGAATTCCCAGGAAAAATTGTTGATCTCGGCGGCCAGTCCATTTTGTTTAAGATAGGTCTCAGTAGCTGCTGCCAGTTTTTTCCCTACTCGTGTCACCATGGCCGATTGCGTAGCAGAGGTAGAACGGGTAGCTTCCTGCATGTATTCTTTATATTGCGTCAGGCTGGAAGACAAAACGTCCTGGTCGGAAACCAGAAGCAGTTGTTGACGTCCGGTCAGTGGCACTGTACCACAACCTGTCAGTAAGAAGAGGAAAGCTGTTGAAAGGATTCCAAGTTTTTTCATATTCTACGCATGAGTTTTGATTCGTTTCCGTAAAAGTACGTTATTTTTCTGTAAGTTGTCTTTTCTGGTCTGTTTTTTTCTTGTATGGAAACAAATGGAAATAGTTTGTTCCTTTCTGAAGCGATTACATCGTTAAAAATTATGTTTCTGGAAAATTTTGTTTGCTGAAAACAAACGGATGTTTTACATCAAATGAACGGACATTCTTATTCAAACAAACGGATGTTTGGATTGAAACGTGAGGACGTTTTTACAGGTCTTTGTTGCGTGTAAAAAAACATGCATGGCCATTTCTAGTCATGCATGTTATGTTATATTGTGTGATAGATATCGGATGTTTTTATTTGTTGTATTTCTGAATCAAACCTTCGGCTACGGTATCTCCCAGCTCCTTGGCTTTCTGTAGATTGGCAAGTCCTTCTTTCTTTTTGTTCTGCTGAATCTGACAATAGCCCAGCATGCGGTAAGCAGCTGCACTTTGGTTATCTAACGAAAGTGCTTGTTGCAAGGCTTTGATGGCTTCATCTATTTGGTTGACACGCATGTGGACGCCTCCTTTTTCCACCCAGTATTCCACGTTTTTCGGTTCCAGTTCTACGGCTTTGTTGATGTCATTGATGGCCTGTTGATACATGCGTCCCTGTATTTCAGACTGTTCACGAACGTAATAGAATTCGGCGTTGACTTGTCCGAGCATGGCATCATAGAAATCGGTGTAATCTGTCACTGCTTCCCGGTGTTTTCCTGCTGCGGCTTTGAAACGTCCACGTTCGAACAGGAAAGCTGCTGCTTCTTGACCGTATGGCTGGGGGTATTTGGCAACAGCACTGTCCATCAGCGCAATGATTTCTTCATAGTTAGGTTCTGTCATCAGTTCTTTAGCTTTGGCTGCGGAGTAGTAGCTGGAAGCTGAACCTACTGGAGTTTGGCTGAGTGCTTCGTAACTGGCTGCCGCTTCAGCATATTTCTGTAAAGCGAAATAGATATCTCCCTGAACCTGGTAGTAAAGTCCTTGCTTGTCTGTGGCTAAAGCTTGGTTTATTTCTTCCAGAGCTTTGTCCAGATTCCAGTTGGCATAACCTTGTTTGTCGCCCAGACCGATATTGTAGTTGTATAGCAGTTTGGCAAAGTTGTAGTGCGCTTCTGCTTGGTTCTCAGATACTTCAAACATGTGCTTGATATCTTCTTCAGCCAATGGGGTTTTTGAGGAATCGTCTGTACTCAGGTAGAAAGTTGCCCGGCGCAGGTAACCTTCTGCATTGTTCGGATATTGGCTGATGAAATCATTCAGGAGTGTCAGGTATTCTTCCGGTGTCTTTTGAGAGGAAGATACATAGAGATAAACCAACGCTTGCGATTCGTCGGAAGGAAGTCCTTTTTTGATGCCGATACTGTTCAAGGCATAATCGTTTCCGGAGAGTGCATTGATGCTTAAATCTTTTGCATATCCGATTCCGATGGCATAACTTTCCTTGCTTTCGGCGTCTGCATTTTTTTGGATGAGACCGATAACTTCACCGTTACTGTTCATGACAGGGCAACTGACTGTCTTATCACTGGTCTGCATATTCAGAGTGTAATAGAACGAGTTGCTAATGGTATCTACGCGAGCCACTGTACCGTTTTGTCCTGTAGTTGCTTTTTGGGTGGAATACGGAAGCAGGTAGACGGTTTCGCCTGTCTTGGCTCCTTGACTGGCTGGTTGAAGGGCTTCCGCTTTTTTGTTGACAGCAGTCTGGAATTTGATGACATCGTACATGTCGTTGGCTCCCAAAATGGAGGTAACAGGAAGTTCCTTCCCGTCGGCTGTAACAACCACTGCGTGGTCAGCTCCTTTGAAGAGCGTATAATCGGAAACTGCTGTTCCGCTTTCATCGATGTAGAATCCGTTTCCTGTATTCAGGATTTTGTTGTCTGCTGTGTATGTGATGACAGAAAATACGGACTTTTTGGCCTTTGCGGCCCATTTAGGCAGCTCTTGAGCTATACCTAGCTGGAAGGCAAATCCGCAAGTGAGTAATAAAAGGGTTCGTTTCATAGGAGTTCGTTGGTGTTAGGTTATTCTTCATTGGAAAATCCGCGCTGTTTGATAGCTTCGTAAATCAGGATACCGGCAGCTACCGATACATTCAGTGATTCTATGGTACCGAATAACGGGATTTTTATCCATTCGTCGCAAAGTGCCAGATGCTCGTACGGTACTCCGGTATCTTCAGCTCCCATAATGATGCAGGTCGGTCCTTGATAATCGGCTTTGGTGTAATCATAGTCACCTTTCTCGGTGGCGGCTACGATCTTGAATCCGCTGTCTTTCAAAAAACGGATTGTTTGGGTAATGTTGTTTTCCCGACATACCGGAAGGGTATGTAGAGCGCCGGCTGAAGTCTTGATGGCATCGGCATTCACACTTACACTGTTCTTGGAAGGAAGGATGATGGCGTCTACACCTGCACATTCACAGGTACGGGCAATGGCTCCAAAATTGCGTACATCGGTCACACCGTCCAATAGAATCAGCAGTGGATTTTTTCCCTGTTCAAACAGGAAAGGGACGATGTCTTCCGTGCGTTGATAAGTGATTGGGGAGATGAAGGCTACTACTCCCTGATGATTCTTCCTGGTGATGCGGTTGATACGCTCTACGGGTACGCGCTGTACCGGAATGAAAGTGTCTTTCAGCACAGCGAACAGTTCTTTAGAAAGATCGCTTTGGATGTCTTTCTTAATCAGTATTTTATCTATTTCTTTTCCAGCCTGTATGGCTTCAATGACGGCTCTGACGCCGAATATCATTTCATTCTTTTCAAACATAATCTTTTTTGTTGAGGTTAAGGTTGACTGTATCCTAACAATGCCCGCGCATTGTTCATGGCGGCTTCGGTCAGGGTAGATCCACTTAGCATGTGGGCAATTTCTTGTACGCGCTCTTCATCGGAGAGCCGGCGGATATGGCTGTTTGTGCCGGTCTCGGTATCTTCCTTATATACTTTGTAATGGGTAATACCTCGTGCGGCAATCTGTGGCAGGTGGGTAATGCTGATGACCTGTCTGTTCTGTCGTCCCATGTCTTGCATGATGAGGGCCATCTTTTCGGCGATGGAACCAGACACTCCGGTATCGATTTCGTCGAATATGATGGTAGGAAGTTTCACCGCTCCGGCAATCATGGCTTTCAGAGAAAGCATGACACGGGCAATTTCTCCCCCGGAAGCGATAGAGGCTACATTCTGCAGTGTACCGTTCTTGTTGGCTGAGAACAGGAAAGTAACACTGTCCATGCCTTTGGCATCAGGCTCTTTGCGTGAACTCAGTTCTACGGCAAACCGTACATTAGGCATACCTAACGGTATTAGAAGTGATTCCATTTGACTTTCAATGTAACGGGCACTTTGAGTGCGGACTCCGGTCAGGATTTCCGCTTTCTGCAGTACTGTGTGATACAGCTCCTGCTGTCTGTTTCGTAAGGCAGCTATTCGTTCGTCGAAAGACGTGATGGCATCCAGACGCATCCGGTAGTCTGCGGTAAGGGACAGCAGTTCCTCTACGGTTTTGACATGGTGCTTTTGCTGCAAGGTATAAATGAGATTCAACCGCTCATTTACGAAATCCAGTCGGGCAGGGTTAAACTCCACAGCCTCTTGACTGCCGGAAATTTCGCGGGACAGATCTTTTAATTCAATATAGCAGCTGTCCAGACGCTCCAGCCATTCTTTGGCAGGAGGGTATACTTTTGATACATTCTGTAAAGTCTGTATGCATTCTTTAGCTAATGCCAATGTCCCGTTCTCGTCACCGTCCATCAGCTGTCCGGCTTTATAGAGTCCGGCCAGGATATCTTCTGCATGACTGAGTGTTTCTGCTTCCTGTTCGAGAGAGATTTGTTCGCCTGCCTGCAGGTTGGCTTCTTCCAGTTGTTCCAATTGGAAGCGGATATAGTCTTCATCCTGTCGGCTTTTTTCAGCCTGGGCTATGAAATCTTCCAAGTCATGACATACCTGTTTGTATTCCCGGTAGCTTTGCTGGTAATCGGTCAGTTGCTGCTCATCCTGTGCCAGAATATCCAGAATATTCAGTTGGAATCCCTCTTTGTTAAGTAACAGGTTCTGGTGTTGGCTGTGCACATCAATCAGTTTTTCGCCCAGTATCTTCATCTGTGACAACGAGGCTGGTGTATCATTGATGAAGGCACGGCTTTTACCGTTGGCGGACACTTCTCGGCGGAGAATACATTCTTCTTCATCGTATTCGATATCATTTTCGGTAAAGAACTCTTCCAGCCCGTAGGTTGCTATCCGGAATCTGGCTTCGACGATGCATTTGGTTGCTCCTTTCTTGATGGCTTTAACATCGGCTCGTTGGCCAAGCAGTAATCCGATGGCTCCCAGAATGATAGATTTTCCGGCTCCGGTTTCACCGGTAATGACCGAAAATCCCGGTGTGAAGTCAATATCCAGTTTGTCAATCAATGCATAATTTTGTATGTAGATAGCCTGTAGCATAATGTCGTCTTTTGATATGTCTTAGCTGAATAAGTCTACCAATCGGTCAATGATGTCATCGGCTACTTCTTTCTTTCCTTTCAACGGATAGGGAGTAGTTCCTTGACGGTCGATGATAGTTATCTTGTTGGTATCACAACGGAATCCGGCTCCTTTGTCGTTCAGAGAATTGAGAACGATAAAGTCAAAGTTCTTCCGATTCAGTTTGTCTTGTGCATGGGCTACTTCATCGGTGGTTTCCAACGCGAAACCTACCAGTTTCTGGTGTGCCTGCTTTTGTTTTCCTAAAGCGGCGGCAATGTCATGGGTCGGTTTCAACCGGAGTACCAAATCATCCTTTTCGCGCTTGATTTTTTGTCCGGCAACGGTCTCTGGAGTAAAATCGGCTACAGCGGCACAGAGAATGCCGGCATCAGCTTCTGTATAGGCAGAAACAGCAGCATTATACATCTGTTCAGCGCTTTCTACATCCATACGATGGATGTTAGGATGCGTCACCTTCAGGTTGACTGGCCCGCTCACCAAAGTCACTTCTGCTCCCCGTTCGGCACAAGCTTCGGCCAAGGCATATCCCATCTTTCCTGAAGAATAGTTGCCGATGAACCGTACCGGATCAATCTTTTCATATGTCGGCCCGGCTGTAATCAGTATTTTTTTTCCGTTCAGTTCCTGTTTTCGAGTGAAGAATGCTTCCAGTACTTCAATGATTTGTTCTGGTTCCTCCATACGTCCTTTACCTACCAGATGACTTGCCAACTCACCTGATGCCGGTTCGATGATGTGATTACCATACGAACGCAGGATGTCTAGGTTATGTTGGGTAGCTGGATGGGCGAACATATCCAGATCCATAGCTGGAGCAATGAATACAGGAGCTTTCATAGAAAGGTAGGTAGTGATGAGCATGTTGTCTGCAATGCCGTGTGCCATCTTACCGATAGTAGAAGCTGTGGCAGGAGCTATCAGCATGGCATCTGCCCAAAGGCCTAAATCCACATGGCTGTGCCATGTCCCGTCCCGTTGGGCGAAGAATTCGCTGATGACCGGTTTGCTGGTCAAGGCAGAAAGTGTGACCGGTGTAATAAATTCCTTGCCTGCCGGTGTGATCACAATCTGTACTTCAGCTCCTTTCTTGATGAGGCCTCGGGTCAGTACGGCAGCTTTGTAAGCGGCGATACTTCCTGTGATTCCTAATACAATTTTCTTTCCTTTAATCATAGCTTATTTTACCAGACTGCTTTCACGAAGCCTGATTTTGGTCAAAACATTTTTTGTGTTCAGAGTAAAGTCGCCGTTCAGTATCCAGCCGTAATAACCTGGGTCGCGCTGGAGAACTTCCGATACAGGCATGCCTTTGTATTTCCCGAAGTTGAATACCTCTACGCCTTTGTCATCGTAGACAATACGTCCGGCGAAGTCCACGTTCTTCGAATAACTGGAATATTCGCTAAGGAAATTGATATCGTTTTCGAGCACTTCCGGATAGTGATCGAGTTGTGCTTTCAGTACTTCGTAAGTGGCACGTGTATCGGCTTCTGCGGTGTGGGCATCTTCCAGATTCTTGCCGCAATAGAATTTATAGGCAGCTGAGAGTGTCCGTTGTTCCAGTTTATGGTAGATGACTTGTACATCAATGAATTTGCGGCGGGTCAAGTCTATGTCAATTCCGGCACGCAGGAATTCTTCTACCAAGACAGGAACATCAAAGCGGTTAGAGTTGAATCCGGCAATGTCGGCACCTTCCAGATCTTTAGCTATGTCCTTGGCTACTTCTTTGAAGGTGGGGCAATCGACTACATCTTTATCAAAGATGCCGTGGATGGCTGACGATGCTTCCGGAATGTGCATTCCCGGGTTGATGCGCATGGTCTTACTTTCTTCGTTCCCGTTCGGATATACTTTCAGGTAACAGATTTCTACGATACGGTCTGTATTGATGTTGGTTCCGGTAGTTTCCAAGTCGAAAAATACCAGAGGATTCTTCAGATTTAGTTTCATGATGTTTATTTATGTGATTAATCATTCAGCATCATCGGCATCAGTAACATGAGCAGGTCTTCGTTTTCTTCCTGCTGTTCCGGTACGATGACACCAGCGCGTGACGGGTCGGCCAGTTCGATGATGACCTCTTGTGCGGCTATGTTGTTCAGAATGTCAATCAGGAAAGAAGACTTGAAGCCAATACTCATATTGTTTCCGTCGTATTGGCAGGTTAGTGTCTCTTCTGCCGAGGTAGAGAAATCGATGTCCTGGGCCGAAATTTTCATCTGGTTTTCGGACAAGCTTAGTTTAATCAGGCTGCTGGCTTGTGAAGAGAAGACAGATACACGACGTAAAGCACTGATGAAGCTGCTTCGGTCGACAATTGCTTTATGTGGATTGTTTGAAGGAATTACAGAGTTATAATTCGGGTAGCGGCCTTCGATAAGGCGGCATACCATCCGGTAATTTTCCATAGTAAACATGGCATTTTTGTCGTCGAAGCCTATCTGTACATCTCCTTCTTCTTTTGGAAGCAGGTTTTTCAGTAGGTTGGCCGGCTTTTTCGGAAGGATGAATGCAGCCTTTTCGTCTCCTCGGGCCATGAAAGTCTTGTTGCGTACCAGTTTGTGTCCGTCCGAAGCTACCAGAGTGATACTTTCGGTGGTAATGTCGAAGTAGATACCGTTCATTACCGGGCGAAGTTCATCGTCGGCTGTGGCGAAGATACAGCGGTTTACACCGGCAAGCAGGTTATTGGCAGCCATTGTTACCTGTACGGCATTATCACCCAGCGAAGGAGCCTGCGGATATTCGTCGGCATTTTGCCCCATCATGCTGTATTTACCGTTCAAATACTCTACCGTGATTTCTAGGTTGTCCATGTTTATCTGGAAACTCAGTGGCTGTTCCGGAATTTCTTTCAAGGCTTCCAGCAGTGTTTTGGATGAAACGGCAAAACAGCCTTCGCCTTCGTAGTCGCTGACTTCAATGGAAGTAGACAGGGTTGTCTCGTTGTCGGAAGCGGTCATGGATAAGGTTCCGTCCTGCATTTCAATCAGGAAGCAATCCAGGATAGTCAATGAGTTTTTAGAATTGATGACACGACTGATAGCCTGTAGATGGCTGAATAACGATGTACTTGAAACTATAAACTTCATGGTTCTGTATATTAAAATTTTTCTGTTTTTAGTCTGCAAAAGACGAATCTCTGCCCATCCGCAGAGGCTCTATTTAACTGCCAAAGTTACGAAAAGATTGTGGATGGGTTGCAAAAAAAGAATGAAAAATTAGTTTACTTCTTGAGAAAGCCGTAAATTCGTCACCAAATTAAAATATCAGCTTATGGAATTATCAGGTAGAGTAATTGCCGTTCTTGAGCCTCGTGGAGGTGTTTCACGGAACGGTAACGAATGGAAAGTACAAGAGTATGTCATCGAAACACACGATCAGTATCCGCGCAGAATGTGCTTTGATGTGTTTGGGGCAGACAAGATACAGCAGTTCAATATCCAAATGGGTGAAGAGTTGAATGTATCTTTCGATATTGATGCGCGTGAATGGCAGGGACGCTGGTTTAACAGTATCCGTGCTTGGCGTGTAGAACGTGTCAACCCGAATGCGCAGGCTGCAGGAGTTCCGCCGGTAGAGGCTCCATTCCCTCCGATAAACGCAGCTCCGGCTCCTGATTTCTCGACTGGAAATGAGCAGGATGATCTTCCTTTCTGATGGCATGAGGTGAAGGCATAAGAAAAGCTCCACGGCAACCGTGGAGCTTTTCTTATGCGATGTAGTGATGAACAGTCATCAGGAGTTCATGCTCATCAGGAATTCTTCGTTGTTTTTTGTACGTTCCAGACGTTGTTTTACATCAGTCATGGCTTCTACCGGATTCATGTCTGACAGGTAGTTGCGCAGTACCCACATACGATCCAAGGTGGTCTTGTCCAACAGCAGGTCGTCGCGGCGGGTGCTGGATGCCACAATGTTGACAGCAGGGAAAATACGCTTGTTGCTGAGGTTGCGATCCAGTTGAAGTTCCATGTTGCCGGTACCCTTGAACTCTTCAAAGATGACTTCATCCATCTTGGAACCGGTGTCAATTAATGCTGTAGCAATGATAGTCAGTGAACCGCCTCCTTCAATGTTGCGGGCAGCCCCGAAGAAACGTTTCGGCTTGTGCAGGGCGTTAGCGTCCACACCACCTGAGAGTACTTTGCCGGATGCCGGCGATACGGTATTGTAGGCGCGTGCCAGTCGGGTAATTGAGTCGAGGAAGATGACTACGTCATGTCCACATTCTACCATGCGTTTTGCTTTTTCCAATACAATGCCTGCAATCTTGACGTGGCGTTCTGCCGGTTCGTCGAAAGTAGAGGCAATGACTTCCGCATTGACGCTACGAGCCATATCTGTCACTTCTTCCGGACGTTCATCAATCAGCAGCATGATCATGTACACCTCTGGGTGGTTGGCTGCGATAGCATTGGCTATGTCTTTCATCAGGATGGTTTTACCGGTTTTCGGCTGGGCTACAATCAAGGCGCGCTGACCTTTACCGATGGGAGCAAATAAGTCTACGACACGGGCAGACAGGTTATCGTTGAATCCTTTGCACAGCTGGAATTTCTCTTCCGGGAATAACGGAGTCAGATGGTCGAACGGGATACGGTCTCGTACTACGGCCGGGTCAAGTCCGTTTATTTTAAATACTTTGACAAGTGGAAAATATTTTTCACCTTCTTTCGGCGGACGGATGGTTCCTTCTACTACATCTCCGGTCTTAAGACCAAACAGTTTGATTTGTGACTGTGATACATAAATATCGTCCGGAGAAGACAAGTAGTTGTAATCGGATGAGCGGAGAAATCCGTATCCGTCAGGCATGATTTCCAGTACACCGGTTCCTTTCAGAATGTCGTCAAACTCGTAAGGCTTTTCTGCTGGTTTGGCTGGTTCTGTTTCAACAGGGGGCTGGGGTTGTGTGTAGGAGGGTTGGTTTTGGTTGTTGGAAGCTGCGTACGGTTGGTTGTTCTGTCCCTGTTTGTTCCGGATATTTCCCGTACGTTGTTGACGTTGCTGATATTTGTTGTTCTTGTTTTCTTTGGAGTTTTGGTTCTGCAACGGATTCTCTTTCTTGGTAGCTTCAAATTTTCCGATAAGTTCTGAAGGAATTTCGAATTTTTCAGAAGGAAGGTCTTCGATAGGAATGAAATCGCCGCTGTTGGATAGGTCAAGTGGAGGAAGTTCCATGTCATCATCGATGGGAACCGGAATTGGTTTGACTGCTTTTTCCTGTTCTTCATTTGCTGCCTTTTCCAGAGTTGACTTGTTTTTTGAACCTGGTTTGCGGCCGCGTTTGGCTTTCGGTTTTTCTTCTGTTGTTTCGGCAGGTGTCGCAACGGTTTCTTCGGCCGGTATATTTTCAGATTTGTTGGTCTCCGCAGAGTTAAGTTCCTCTTTGAATACAGGTGCTGGTGCCGGTAGAGCCGGTGTGTTTGCCTCTAATTTTTGTGCCTTGTCTTTAGTCGCTGTATAGACTTTATCCCCTTCTTTCTTTACGCTGATACGTGAACGTTTGCGGGGCTCTTTGCGATTGTCGTCGGATTTAGCTGCTGCTGTTTTCTTGGTTGCCTCTACGATGGCTTGCTCGTCCAGGATGCGGTAAACCAATTCTTCCTTGCGCAGAGTGTCTATTTTTTCCAGGCCCAACTCTTTGGCTATCTGCTGCAATTCAGATAAATCCTTGTCATTTAGTTGAATGATGTTATACATAAGTATAATAATAATGTTGTAAAAAGATTATGTAATTGATTAACGAACAGGCAAGGTATGTACATGAGCGTACCGGGACGATGTCTGTTATCCGTCAATAATTACAATATTAAATTGATGTATTTTTTAATTGAATTATTTGGAATGTGGCACGGGAGCGTATCAATCTCCGCATTGCCTTTATGAGTACAAATATAGTGTTTTTTGGAATACCAATTTAGATTCGTCCACTTTTTTTTCATATTTCTGTTTCTGTTTGAAAGAAATGTACTATTTTCGCCATGGAAATGAATCCAATCAAATAAAATGACAAACATGAAAAAGATAATCTTTACAGAAAAGGCTCCTGCAGCTATCGGACCTTACAGTCAGGCTGTTGAAGTGAATGGTATGGTATTCCTTTCCGGTCAGATTCCGGTCAATCCGGCTACCGGTGAAGTAGTAGAGGGAGGTGTCAAGGAACAGACTACTCAGGTTTTTGAAAATATCAAAAATGTGTTGGCAGAAGCTGGTCTGACTACGGCCAATGTAGTGAAGACTACGGTCTTTCTGGCCGATATGAGTCTGTTTGCCGATATGAATGCCGTGTATGCCAATTATTTCGAAGGTGATTTCCCGGCCCGTTCAGCTGTAGCTGTCAAAGCTTTGCCGAAAGGAGTGCTGGTAGAAATTGAAAGCATCGCTGTACGATAAGTATCAGGTTAGGAAAGACATTCTAAGAGTTGGAAATAGGGAAAGGGTACTGTATGGCGGTACATATTCCCTGTTTTCAACTTTTTATTTACTATAATGATTCGTTTGCAATGAAACTGAACTTGACTACATTGGTATCCGTCAATCGATGGAAACTGATGTCAGCATTAATGGCGCTGATTATTATCTTATGTGTGGGAACTTATATATATAGGTATGACCCGTTTGCTTCCCGGCTTGAAATTACTAATGAGTTGGGTGGAAATATTTTTCCGGTGACTATTCTTTCTACAGCTACTACTGATGCCGATATGATTGTTCCGGCCGATAGTACATATTTAGGTAATCCGAAGTCTTGTATTGCCATCAAGGTGAAGAACCGTAGAATGAACAGTAAACTTCGGATAGAGGTGGCCGAAACTCCTTTTTTTGCTCGTTCTGTATCGGAATTTATACTTCCGGAATCGGGAAAGGAGTATCTGGTTTTTCCAGATATTGTTTGGAACTATCAGGCGTTGCTCGATAATGTTCAGGCTATGCCTGTGGGAGTGTCTATCCAAGCTACACTTAACGGTCGTGAATTGGGTAGTAATGTACATACCTTTTCTATGCGTAGCATTAATGAATGTCTGTTAGGCTACATAGACAGCCGCATGAAGTTTCATGATACTGGTAAGTTCTTTGCTGCATACGTGAACGAGGATAATCCGAAGATCAACCAGGTTTTGCGTGAAGCTCTTGATTCGCGAATTGTGAATCGTTTCTGGGGATACCAGAGTAAGGACCCTAAACTGGTAGACAGACAGGTATATGCTCTTTGGTATGTCTTGCAAAAGAGGGGATTCCGATACAGCTCAATTTCTAACAGCAGTTTGTCGTCGAATGTGGTTTTCACTCAGCGGGTACGTACGTTCGATGATGCCCTGGAGTCGGCACAGATCAATTGCGTAGACGGCAGTGCTTTGTTCGCCTCGCTACTGAAGGCTATCAACATCAATCCTATTCTTGTACGTATACCTGGGCATATGTTTGTAGGGTATTATACAGACCGTTCGCACTCTAACATTCATTTTCTGGAAACATCTCTCATTGGTGATATTAATCTGGATGATTTTTTCCCGGAAGAGAAATTGGATTCTACTATTGTGGGCTTGTCGCAGGAGAAGATTTCCGAAATCATGTTCGAGAAATCGAAGGAGTATGCTACTCGTATCTACAAGGAAAATGAAGCGTTGATTCATTCGGGAAAGGTGAATTATATGTTTTTGGAGATTGATAAGGTGACACGGGCATACGTACAGCCTATCGGTAAATGAGTCCGACGAGCTGTTTGTCGAACAGATAAAAATCCTTATCTTTGTGCCGATACCTTATGCCGGAATAGGAGGCATTCTAGTTTACAGGGGTAGAATAATTGATGTTGAACAATCCAAAAACAATCTTTTTGTTATGATGAAATACATTGCACCGGGTTCTTGGTTTTCGTTGGAGTATCCTTCCGACTGGCGGGAGTTTGAAGATACAGAAGACAGTTTCCTGTTCTATAATCCCGATAAATGGTGTGGCAATTTCCGTATCTCTGCTTTTCAGGGCGAGAGCCGGTCGTATGCGCGTGAGTGTGTTGATTACGAACTGAAGCAGACTCCGGGTGCCCGAAAAGTAAAAGTGGGCAGTTGGGACTGTGCATATAGTACTGAGAATTTCCAGGAAAACGGTTCTTGGTATACTACTCATTTGTGGGTGACCGGTAAGGATTCCATTTCGGTGGAATGTTCGTTTACGGTAGCTAAGGGAGAAAATATTAAAGTTGCTGAGTCTATTCTCGCTTCGTTGTGGATTCGTGGGGAAGGTGATAAGCCTTTGCACGAGGTGATTCCGGTACGGGTACTCGAAATCGATGTCATCAACGAATGCTTTGATTGGGCAGTTTCTACCATCAAGAAACAGCTTACCAAGGATTTCACTTCTTCCGAAGCCGATGTACAGAGTATTCAGAAGGTAATTGATAGCGGCAGGTTTAATCGTAGTCAGCGCCAGGCCTGGGAAAGTTTCGGAATAGCTTTCGGAGCAATTCTGGTTAATGAGATGGATGGTATGGACTGGGTGACAGTCATTGACGGACAGAAAGAGTTCCCGGCTCTTCGTTTCGCCGATACGGAGCTGATGGTATATCCGTTGAGTCTGATATGGGAGAAGATTCGTCGGGGAGAAGTGTGCGACCTGAAGTCAGAGTATGCCCGCATCCGTTCGGACGTGGAAGCGTTGTTGTAATCGGTTAAGTATAAGAATATGGTATCTTATTTACAAGTAGAGAATCTGACAAAATCTTTCGGTGATCTGGTCCTTTTTGAGAATCTTTCTTTCGGTGTGGCCGAGGGACAACGTATTGGGCTGATTGCAAAGAACGGTACTGGAAAGACTACGCTGCTCAATATTCTGGCCGGAAAGGAAGGGTATGACGAGGGAAAAATCACTTACCGCCGCGATTTGCGGGTCGGATATCTGGAGCAACATCCGTATTATCCGGAGAACCTGACTGTTCTGGAGGCCTGCTTCTATCATGGAAATCCTACTACTCAAGTTATCAAGGAGTATGAGAAGTGTATGGAGACTCCTGGAAATCCAGGGTTGGAAGAACTGTTGGGAAGAATGGAGCATGAAAAAGCCTGGGATTATGAACGTCGGGCTAAGCAGATTCTCTCTCAGCTGAAAATTCGTAACTTCGATCAGCCTATCAGCCAACTTTCGGGTGGACAGCTCAAACGTGTGGCTTTGGCGAATGTCTTGATTGTAGAACCGGACTTGTTGATTTTGGACGAACCGACCAACCACTTGGATTTGGAAATGACCGAGTGGTTGGAGGAGTTCCTGAAGCGGGGGACTTTGAGTCTGCTCATGGTTACTCACGATCGTTATTTCCTGGATAGAGTCTGTTCGGAAATCATAGAAATAGACAACAGGCAGTTGTATTCCTACAAAGGGAACTACAGTTATTACCTGGAGAAACGACAGGAACGCATTGACGCAACCAATGCTGAAATTGCCCGTGCTAACAACTTGTACCGTACAGAGCTGGAATGGATGAGGCGGATGCCGCAGGCTCGCGGGCATAAGGCGCGTTATCGTGAAGAGGCGTTTTATGATCTTGAAAAAGTAGCCAAACAACGTCGGTATGAGCAGCAGGTAAAACTGGATGTAAAGGCATCTTATATTGGTTCGAAGATTTTCGAAGCGGATCATCTGTACAAGAGTTTCGGTGACTTGAAGATTTTGGATGATTTCTCCTACATCTTCGCTCGTTATGAGAAGATGGGCATCGTAGGAAACAATGGTACTGGTAAATCTACTTTCATCAAGATTCTGATGGGTGAAGAGAAGCCGGACAGTGGCAGGTTGGAAATTGGCGAGACCGTCCGTTTTGGCCACTTTTCGCAGGAGGGCCTGAAATTCAATGAACAGATGAAGGTTATTGATGTCATTACAGACATTGCCGAAGTGATAGAACTGGGTAATGGCAAACGGTTGACTGCTTCGCAATTCCTACAGCATTTCCTGTTCACTCCCGAAACGCAGCACAGCTATGTCTATAAGCTGAGTGGTGGAGAGCGCCGTCGTCTCTACCTGTGTACGGTATTGATGCGGAATCCAAACTTTTTGGTGTTGGACGAACCGACTAATGACCTGGACATCGTGACCTTGCAAGTGTTGGAAGAATATTTGCAGAATTTCAAGGGATGTGTTATTGTAGTAAGCCATGACCGTTATTTCATGGATAAGGTGGTAGACCACTTGCTCGTGTTCAAGGGGCAAGGAGACATTCGTGATTTTCCAGGCAATTATTCCGATTACCGTGATTGGAAACTGACGCGTGAGGAAGTGGAGAAAGAAAAAGTTAAGCCGAAAGAAGAGAAAGCACAGCGTGTACGCCCGAGTGGAACTAAACGTAAGATGACGTTCAAGGAAAAGCAGGAGTTCGAGGCTTTAGAAAAAGACATTGCACTCCTTGAAACAGAAAAGAAAGCTATAGAAGAAGCTTTGTGTAGTGGTACTTTAAATGTAGATGAACTGACTGAGAAATCAAAGCGTTTGCCTGTTTTGGAAGAAGAACTGGACGAGAAGACTTTTCGTTGGCTGGAACTGAGTGAGATAGAAGGCTGAGAGAAGAAATCTGCTCTGGTTGCCTGTTCTTGTATTTTCATGGGTGATGAATCGTTTTGAAAAAACGAGAAAAAGTTCTAATTTTAAAGTGTTTTACCGGGAAAAGATATATATTTGTATCTGATGAGGGAGGTTTTACTACAGAAAGCTCCTTCGAAATACGAGATTAACTAACTAAGTCAAACTTAAATGTAAGATTATGAACGCTCAAAGTATTGGTGAATGTGCAGGCGTTGTATGGCGGTTGCTATACGGCGATAAAAGACGATGGGAATACAAGGAAATCAAGGCTGCGACAGGGCTTTCTAACCGCGACTTGAACGCTGCGATAGGCTGGCTAGCCCGTGAAGGGAAAATTCAGTTTATCAATTTGCCGGACCGTGAGGAGGCTTTATACATTGAATTGAATCTGTATATCGGTTAATTTTGTCAGATAGCAGACAAAGGAATGCTTCCTTTCTGATATGTAATTGGATTACGTCAGGAAGGAAGCATTGTTTTTATGTATGTTGTGTCTGTTGCACAGAATGATTGATTTCTTCAATGTAGCCTAGCAGCTCTTGTCTTCCAGTTTTCTTTTCGGATGAAGTTACAAAGTAAGGTGGAAGTTCCTCCCATTGCTGCTGGAGAGTTTCCAGATAGCGGGCTACGTTGGCTTTGGTCTTTCCTGTGTTCTGTTTGTCGGCTTTGGTGAAAACGATAGCGAACGGAATCCCGTTTTCGCCCAGCCATTCTATGAATTCCAGATCTATCTTCTGTGGCTCCAACCGGCTGTCTACCAGAACGAAGAGGCAGGTCATTTGCTCTCGTTCCAGTACGTAATATTCTATCAGTTTCTGTATTTTCTCCATCATTTTCTTTCCCCGTTGGGCATAACCGTATCCGGGGAGGTCTACCAAGTACCATTCCTTATTGATAAGGAAGTGGTTGATAAGCAGGGTTTTCCCAGGAGTAGCTGAGGTCATGGCCAGTTTGGGCTGATTGGTCAGCATATTGATGAGGCTGGACTTACCTACGTTCGAACGCCCGATAAAGGCATATTCCGGTAGGCTTGTTTTCGGACACATGTCCGCACGGGAGTTACTGATGACAAATTCGGCGCTGGTAATTTCCATGATTCTTATCGGTTTATATTTTTCTAGATACGGCAAAGATACGAAAAAAACACGGATTACATGCCGTGTACTGTCCGATTACGTCCGATGCTGAGCAGAATCAGCCCGCTGAAGGTCAGCAGTCCGTTCAGCATCAGCATTTCGTAGCCGAACTGATAGCCTGTAGTCTGGAAGATAACTCGGTCTGTCAGGTAGCAGATTACCGGTGAGGCCAGGGCGATGTACGGTACACCTTTGTCACGGGGGTGTAGCCGGGTGAACAGTCCGAAACAGAAGAGTCCCAGCAGCGGCCCGTAGGTATACGAGGCTAATGTATATATAGTGTCTATTACGCTGGGGCTATCAATGGCTTCGAAGGACAGAATGCAGAGAATAAATACTGTAGCGATGAGCAGGTGCGAGCCTTTCCGAATACGTTGTGCCCGTTGTTCGGGATAACGTTCAATGTTCAGAATGTCGATGCAAAAGCTGGTGGTTAAAGCAGCAAGGGCGGAGTCGGCGCTGGAAAAGGCGGCAGCAATGATACCGACGGTGAAAAGTACCAGGACCGTATATCCCAGGTAACCTCCGGCGGCGAACATGGGTAGCAGGTCATCGCCTTTGGCTGGTACTTCGATGTGCAGTTGCGAGGCGGCCAGTACCAGCAGTATACCCAAGCAGAGGAAGAGGTAATTTACCGGAACGAAAGAGAGCCCGTAGCAATACATGTTTTTCTGTGCTTCTTTCAAGTTGCGGCAGGACAGGTTCTTCTGCATCATGTCTTGGTCCAGACCTGTCATTACGATGGTAATGAATATACCGCTGAAGAATTGCTTGAAGAAATTCTGTTTGGACTGCCAGTCGTCGAATACGAAGATGCGGCTGTATCCGCTTTCTTGGATGGCACTCCATATTCCCTTGAAATCGGGACTGACCAGTGTGGCTGTCTGGTATAGGATGAGTCCAAGAGCCAGTAGCAAACAGAAGGTCTGCAGACTGTCTGTCCACACGATACTGCGGATACCACTTTTACGGGTATAAAGCCAGATAAGTACCACGGTTCCGATGGCGGTTACGGCGAACGGAATATGGTAGGTGTCGAATACGAAATGTTGTAGGATAATGCATACCAAGTACAGTCGGGCGGCTGCTCCCAGCGTCTTCGACAGTAAGAAGAACGAGGCGCCGGTCTTGTAGGAGTGCCGTCCGAAGCGTTTCCCCAAGTAAGTATAGATGGAGGTCAGGTTCAGTCGGTAATATAAGGGGAGTAAAACATGGGCGATGATGAGGTAGCCGCAGAAAAATCCTAGGCAAGTTTGCATGTAGGTCATGTCGATAGTCTGTACCATACCTGGTACTGATACGAAGGTTACTCCGGAAAGTGAAGCTCCTATCATTCCGAATGATACGATGTACCAGGGAGACTCCCGGTTTCCACGGAAAAAGGCGTCGTTGTCTGCATGACGTTTCCCGGCCCAGCTTGAAACCGCAAGTAGCAGACAGAAATAGAGTACGATAGTCAGTAAGATAAATAATCCGTTCATCTCTTAATTCTTTTGAAAGTACAAATATACGCAGAGTTTTTGTACTTTTGCGTTCTGAAACTGTAAAGCGAATAGAATGAACCAACAATATCCCTCAGTCCTATTGGAAAAAGCGGTAGGAGAGTTTGCCAAACTGCCGGGTATCGGCCGAAAGACGGCCATGCGTCTGGTGCTGCATCTGTTGCGTCAGGATACGCAGAGTGTGGAGGCTTTCGGCAATGCCATGATTACATTGAAGCACGAAGTAAAGTACTGTAAGGTCTGTCATAACATATCTGATACGGATGTGTGTCGTATCTGTTCCGATACTTCGCGTGATGCTTCGGTCGTTTGTGTGGTCGAGAATATCCGTGATGTGATGGCTGTTGAGAATACCCAGCAGTTCCGTGGCTTGTATCATGTATTGGGAGGAGTCATCTCTCCAATGGATGGTATTGGTCCGTCTGATCTGCAGATAGACAGTTTGGTAGACCGCGTCCGTGCAGGAGGTATAAAAGAAGTTATTCTGGCACTGAGCTCTACCATGGAGGGTGACACTACCAATTTCTATATTTTCCGGAAATTGAGTGGCTTCGATGTGAAGCTGACCGTCATTGCACGCGGTATTTCCATCGGCGATGAATTGGAGTATACGGATGAAGTGACATTGGGGCGTTCTATCGTAAACCGGATTGTATTTACTGGTACCATGTAATTGATGTAAGAAATGAAGACAAGAATCAATCGATTGTTGAACCGGCTGAAAGTGGAGTATGCTGCGTTCTGGGTGTTGTGTCTGCTGCTGTTGTGTCTGTATGAAACAGAAGTTTTGCCTCAGGGTGTCTGGGCTGGCGATGTTCGTATGGAATACATCCTTCAGACGGTGGGAATTCTGCTGGCGGTAGCTTTCATTCCCCTTTCACTTCGAGTATTCAGCCTGTCACTTACCCGTTATGTGCGTCAACTGCCGTTGGAAGAGGCTTTACAGAGTTACTGCCGCTGGAACGAGGTACGGACGGCTATGTTGCTGGTTCCGGCACTATTCAATTTCTCGGTCTATTACTGGACTCTGAACACCACCGGTCTGTTGTGTGGCATCATGGTGCTGGTAGCCTCGTTGTTTTGTGTGCCCGGTAGGAAGCGTCTGCTGTCGGAGTTGGACTTGAATGATTTGTCCGAGGTATGAATACCTATACTGAGTCCCTGTTTCTGCGTGCCCCTGAACCGGAAGATTTGGAGGTCATGCTGGCTATGGAGAACGATACGGCTGCCTGGACAGTCGGAGCAGCTACCGGTTTCTATTCACGTTATCAGTTGAAGCGGTATATCGCCGAGAATCAGAATGATATTTATGCAGATCGGCAGCTTCGGCTAATGGTAGTCCATCCGCTTGACGGAGTAGTTGGTATGGCCGATTTGTGCAGTTTCGATCCGCGTCATAACCGTGCAGAAGTGGGTGTTGTAGTTCGGACAGACAAACGGCATCAGGGGGTCGGACGGAGAGCCCTTCAGTTGTTGGAAACGCACAGTTTCACTCGTTTGTGCATTCACCAGCTTTATGCCTATATTGCTGCCGACAATGTGTATAGCTTGTCGCTATTCCGGCAGGAAGGCTTTATGGAATGTGGGTGTTTACGCCATTGGTTGAGTACTCCCACCGGATATAAGGATGTATATATTTATCAGAAGATTCGTTTGTCAGTTGAATGAAGGATAGAGTGGATATTTTGCCCACAATCGGTAGGGGTCTCCCAAGTCGCTCATGTAGTGTTCCCACATTTCGTTCAGAGGAGTTTCCAGTAGCTGCTTTCCATTTGGTGGACTGACAATCCAGGAATCTTCAGCTATTTCATTGGCCAGTTGTCCTTTTCCCCATCCGGCATATCCGGCAAAAAACCGTATCTTCTCTGCTATTGGATTTCCTTCGAGAATGTAGGTCTGTAGTGTTTCGAAGTTACCATTCAGGAAGAGACCGTTTTTCAGGTCGAAAGCTCCTTCCAGATCAGCTAGGGTATGGATGAAAAAAATGGTGTTTCGTTCCATCGGCCCTCCTTTGTATACAGGGATGATGGGGGCTTCGGCCAATTCCGGAACTAGTTGGTTCAAGTAGAGATGATACCGGAAATTCTTGTTGATGATGAGTCCCATGCTCTCTTCCTCGGAGTGCGTAACTGTAAGGATGACTGTCCGTGCGAAGTGGTAGTCATGCAGGAGGGGAGAGGCCAGTAGCAGGCTTCCCGTAGTGGGTGTACGCCTGTTCGATTTCACTTGAAAGATTTGCATGTTCATGGTTGTTATTGCTAATGTTATTCTAAGATAGTAAAATAATCGGTATATGTCCGCATAATCATTCAGAAATGTTTGTTCTGAGGTCAAGATTCTCCTATTTTCATCATATATGAGTAAAAAATAGATTTTTTTTGAAGAATTGTTTGCAGGTTTCAGAAAAATACCTACCTTTGCAACCGCAATCGAGAGAGAAAGCAACAAAATCAAAAATATTTTGGTGCGTTAGTTCAGTTGGTTAGAATACATGCCTGTCACGCATGGGGTCACGGGTTCGAGTCCCGTACGCACCGCAATCTTATGAAGCAAAATCAAGAAAAGTTCTGAAGTTCAATACTTTGGGACTTTTTTGTTTTCTATAATTCCTAATAAAAAGCCGCGGAATGGCGCAGTTGGCACTGGCTTATCCGTTGGACTTTTTAAAGGATTGAAAAGTCCAACGATTTGGATTTGTTTTCGCTGATTCTCAGTATTTTGCATAGCCTGATTTGGGACAATGGAATTTAACTTTGTACCACTTAAAATGCAAAAAGTATGGGAATTGAAAAGAGACGTAGTACACTGAGTGTGTTGTTTTACATCAAGCGGCAGAAACTGCTGAAAAACGGGGAGGCTCCCGTATGTATGCGCATTACCGTTGACAAGCGGAAAGCGGAAATTATGATCAAGCGTAGCGTACCTGTAGAACTTTGGAACCAGTCAAAAGAATGTTCCAAAGGAAAAGACCGCAATTCGCAGGAACTTAATCATTATATAAGTTCTGTTCGTGCCAAAGTGTTGCAGATACACAGGGAACTTGAAGTAGATGCAAAAATGGTTACGGCAGATGCCATCCGTGACAGATATTACGGTCGGGATAAAGTGCAGCATACGCTTTTGGAAATCTATACAGACCATAACGAGAAATGCCGGGCTTTAATCGGTAAGGAGTACACGGAATCAACCGTGACAAAATTTGAGACTTCCATAAACAGGTTGAGGGAGTTTATCCGTTTTGGATATCACAAGGATGACCTGTTCCTGAATGAACTGGACGGGCAGTTTGTTCGCGATTTCGAGTATTGGCTGAAAACGTCCATCGGATGCCAGAACAATTCCGCATTGAAACATTTGAAGAACCTGAAAAAAGTCATACGCATCGCATTAGCCAACGGATGGATAGAAAAAGACCCGTTTTATGGCATTCATTTCAAGATGGATGAAGTCAATGTGGAGTTTTTATCCCAAGAAGAACTGGACAGGCTGATGGAAAAGGATTTTGAGATAAAACGGCTGGAGCAGGTTCGGGACGTGTTTGCCTTTTGCTGCTACACAGGTCTGGCTTTTGCAGACGTGCATCAGCTCAGCAAGGAACATCTTGTAAGGGACAATGACGGTAACTTGTGGATTCGTAAAGCCCGCCAAAAAACAAAGCAGATGTGTAATATTCCAGTCATATCACCCGCCCGTAAATTGATAGACAAGTATTCGCACCAACCTGATTGTATTGCCAAAAATGTGCTTTTGCCTGTATTGAGCAACCAGAAAATGAACGCTTACTTAAAGGAGATAGCCGACATCTGTGGAATACAGAAGCGTCTGACCACACACGTTGCCCGGCATACTGCGGCTACCGTCGTGTTTTTGGCAAACGAGGTAAGCATGGAAAATGTCGCTAAAATCTTGGGACATTCCAATATCCGTATGACACAGCATTATGCCAAGGTACTGGACACCTCTATTTTACGCGATATGAAAAATGTAGAACGGAGTTTTTTGAAACGACAAGTATAGGGAATTATGGACAGAGGGATTATAACCATCAGTGAAACGGGAGCAGTCACTATGCCAACTACTCCCGTATGGATGACATTGTTTGAAATAGCCGACTTGTTTGGCGTGTTTTCTTCGGATGTCCGAAAAATTATCCGCTCTGCTTATAAAAGTCGTGAGTTGGATGAGCAGATTACAATGCGATATATAAAAAACGGCAATCGGATAAGCATGGATGTCTATTCTCTTGAAATGATAACAGCCATTTCGTTCAGGATATGCAGTAGAGAGAGCACCTTTTTCAGAAAATACGTGCTTAAAAAACTGCTGCGTGAAAATAAAAACATTAATTACCTATTGCTTGGGTTGAATGAGAAGAATGGCAGTTATTCAAATCCCAGCTGAGAACAAATGAATCCCATACGGGAAAAGGGGTATGCACCTACATAGGTGATGCCCCTTTCCTATTTTTTAAAGGTCTGTCAAATAGGCTTCCCTATACCCGTCTTTGAGCAACCGTTCAATATCACTTTCCTTATATATGATTTTTCCTCCCAGCTGAATGTATGAAATACGCCCTTCATTCCGGTATTCTTGTAGGGTACGCCTGCTGATTCTCAACCGTTCAGCCACTTCCTTGTCCGTAAGAAAATTCTCGCCGCCCAAAGTGGGACGGCAATCCTTTTTCATCCGTTCCATTTTTGCTATTATTCGTTCTATACTACTTGTAAAATAGGCAATCCATTCACTTTCTTTCGTTATCAATTGGTTATCATTCATAGGCTTTCTGCTTTTTGTTATCATTTGTCTTTTATTTTTCGTTTTTCCACGATAGGCAGCATACGTCCGACATCTTCTGGAAGATAATATGTCTTATGGTTTATCTGTGAATATGCCAAGCGTCCGCTGTCACGTAAAGTCTGCAAGGTGCGTGGACTGATATTTAAAAGGACACAGACATCCTGACTATCCATCCACTCACTCATTTTTTTGTCTTCAAAGCATAATGCTTCGGCTTTTGCAACAAGGTTGTCAAATTTTGAAACCATCTCTTCAAAAGTCTTTTTCTCAATGCTAATAATTTCCATATTTCATTTGTTTTTGATTACTATGCAAGGATTTGTTCCAGTAAGTATGTTTGTTCATAGCCTCTTATCCGGGAATCCGGCATAAAAGTAATACGCTTTCTATATCTACGTTCCATTTCTTATTGACTGGCTGCTTGTTGCGTCGTCTGTCCGGGTAACGGAGCCATTCCCTAAAAAAATTATACGTGAGTCACGTAGTGAGTTGTTAAAGCCGCTTTTGCCCTTTACCGAACTTTGCCTCAGAAACAAGAAAAACGGAGGACATAAATATGGAAATAGTTACCCGAAACAATTTCGAGAGCTGGATGCAAAAGCTGATGGAACGGCTCGACCGGCAGGACGAACTGCTGCTCTCCTTGCAGCCGTCCGGCAAAGCCCCGGACCCGATGGAACGTATCAGGATGTTCGACAACCAGGACCTCTGTATGCTGCTCCAGATCAGCAAGCGCACCCTGCAACGCTACCGCAGTATCGGCGCGTTGCCGTACAAGACGCTCGGCAAAAAGACCTATTACAGCGAAGAGGACGTGCTGACGTTTCTTTCCGGACACGTAAAGGACTTCAAAAAAGAAGATATAGCCTTCTACAAGGCCCGTATCCATAATTTCTTTCAAAAATAACCCATTAAAACATTTTTCAAATGGCAAAGAAAACAACTGAAAAGGACGTGCTGATAGTCCGTGACGAGAAGACGGGCGAACTCAGCGTGGTAGCCGGGCTGGATGCCGACGGTTCCCCCAAGCGCACCCCCGCGAAAGCGGAGAACGCGCAGAGTTTCCTGCAATTCGACCGCCACGGCGACGTGCTGGACAACTTCTTCAAAAACTTCTTCCGGCAGTGCAAGGAGCCCAGCCGCTTCGGTTTCTACCGTGTCGCGGCAGACCAAGCCGACAAACTGATGGAGGTGATGAAAGACCTGCTGAAAGACCCCGAAGCCAACAAGGAACTGCTCGCGCCCCACAAGGTGGACACCTCCGGCTACGAGAAGCAGGTAAAGGAAGAACAGACCGCCGGAAAGACGGAACAAAAGCAGGAAGAGCAACCCAAAGAAACCCAAAAACAGGAAGAAATGGAAAAGAAGCAGGAACAGAATCAGGAAAGCCCGCAACAACAGGCACAGGGCAGACGGGGCTACCAGCCCATCGACGAGAGCAAAATCAACTGGCAGGAGCTGGAAGAGAAATGGGGCGTGAAACGCGATGACCTTGAAAAGTCCGGCGACCTTACCAAAATGCTCAATTACGGCAAATCCGATTTGGTAAAAGTGTCGCCCAAGTTTGGCGGCGAGGCTTTTGAACTGGACGCCCGCCTTTCCTTTAAGAAAGACGGTGAAGGCAATGTCAGCCTCGTGCCGCACTTCATCCGCAAGGAGCAGAAACTCGACGAGTACAAGGAACACAAGTTTTCGGACGAAGACCGTAAGAACCTGCGCGAAACGGGCAATCTCGGCAGGGTCGTGGACATCGTGGACAAGGAAACGGGTGAAATCATCCCCTCGTTCATCAGCATAGACCGCAAGACAAATGAAATCACGGACATACCAGCAAACAAAGTGCGCATACCGGAGCGCATCGGAAAGACGGAAATCACCAAACAGGAACAGGATATGCTGCGTGCCGGGCTGCCCGTGCGCGACAAACTTATTGAGCGCAACGACGGCAGGAAATTCGTCACCACTCTTCAAGTGAATGTAGAGCAGCGAGGCGTGGAGTTCGTACCGGGAACCGGCAGGTCGCCGCGTACTGCCCAGACGCAGGAAGCCAAGAACAATCTCACACAAGGACAGGCTCAGGGCATGGAAAATTCCGCAGCCCCACAGAAAGAGCAACGCCGCAACACGTGGACGAACGCCGACGGCAGCATCCGCCCCATCAGCAAATGGAGCGGCATGAACTTCACCGACCAGCAGAAAGCCGATTATGCAGCGGGTAAGGCGATAAAGCTGGAGAACGTGACAGACAAACAGGGTTTCCATGCCACGATGTATATCAAGTTCAACCCGGAGAAGGGTCGTCCTTATCGCTACGACACCAATCCTGACAACGCACAGAAGGTAGCCCCCTCCAACGAAAGCCGCACACAGGTGGCGGTGAACAGCGAGGGCAAGACCAACGAGGCGACCAAGAACCTGAAAGAGCCGTTGCAGAAGGGACAGACCGCTCCGAAGGACGACAAACAGCAACAGCAGCAGGAGAAACCACAGAAGAAAAACAACAAGGGCATGAAGATGTAATCTCCCGTGTCCACCACTAAATCCAAAATAGAATCCAAAGTATCACTAAAAAGTAAGAAAACATGAAGACAATCATTGCAGAAAAGCCATCCGTGGCACGTGAAATCGCCCGCATCGTGGGCGCGACAAAAAGAGAGGAAGGATATTTCGAAGGAGGCGGCTATGCCGTGACATGGGCATTCGGACACCTCGTCCAGCTTGCCATGCCCGACGGCTACGGCATACGTGGTTTCGTCCGTGGTAACCTGCCCGTCATCCCCGGAACCTTCACGCTCATTCCCCGTCAGGAAAAGACAGAGAAAGGCTACAAGTCCGACAGCGGCGTGGTGTCGCAGATAAAAATCATCGCCCGTCTTTTCAAGGAAAGCGAGCAGATCATCGTGGCGACCGATGCCGGACGCGAAGGTGAGCTTATCTTCCGCTACCTCTACCACTATATCGGATGTACCACTCCTTTCGTGCGCCTTTGGATAAGCTCGCTTACCGACAAGGCTATCCGTGAGGGACTGCGCAACCTCGAAGCGGGCGACAAATACGACAACCTCTACCTTGCCGCCAAAGCACGGAGCGAATCCGACTGGCTCGTGGGCATCAACGGCACGCAGGCACTCTCCATCGCCGCCGGACACGGCACATATTCCGTCGGACGGGTACAGACACCTACGCTGGCGATGGTATGCGCACGTTACTGGGAGAACCGCCGTTTCACGGTAGAACCGTTCTGGCAGCTCCATATCGCCGCAGACGGAGGCAACGGTGATACCGTGAAATTCTCGTCCTCCGAGAAATGGAAAGAGAAAGAGCCTGCGACGGAATTATATAATAAAGTAAAGGAAGCAGGCACAGCCACCGTCACGAAAGCGGAGCGCAAGGAGAAGATAGAGGACACTCCGCTCCTGTACGACCTGACCACGCTCCAGAAGGAGGCCAACGCCAAACACGGCTTCACAGCGGAGCAGACACTCGAAATCGCGCAGAAGCTCTACGAGAAGAAACTTATCACCTATCCGAGAACCGGAAGCCGCTACATCCCCGAAGACGTGTTCGTGGAAATTCCCAAGTTGCTCGCCTTCATCGGCAACCTGCCCGAATGGAAAGACAAAGTCAATCCGAAGGCAGTGCCGACACGCCGCAGCGTGGACGGCGGCAAGGTAACAGACCACCATGCCCTACTCGTCACGGGCGAGAAACCGCTGTTCCTCTCCAAAGAAGATAATACCGTCTATCAGATGATTGCCGGACGCATGATTGAGGCTTTCTCTGAAAAATGCGTCAAAGACACCGCTACTGTTACGGCGGAGTGTGCCGGAGCGGAGTTCGTGGTGAAAGGCAGTGTTATCAGGCAAGTCGGGTGGCGTGCAGTCTATGGCGAGGAAGAGAAAGAGGAGACCATCATACCCGGCTGGCAGGAAGACGATAGGCTGGCACTGAAAGCCGCCTCCATCACGGAAGGTAAGACCAAGCCTAAGCCGCTGCATACCGAAGCCTCCCTGCTGTCCGCAATGGAAACGGCTGGCAAGGAGATAGAGGACGACGCGCTGCGTCAGGCATTGAAGGATTGCGGCATCGGCACGCCTGCCACCCGTGCAGCCATCATCGAAACGCTTTTCAAACGCGGTTACATGGAACGTTGCAAGAAGTCGCTTGTACCCACCGAAAAAGGGCTTGCCCTCTACTCGGTCGTGAAGACGATGCTCATCGCCGACGTCGCCATGACGGGTGAATGGGAGAAGGAACTGGCACGCATCGAGCGCGGGGAACTGCTCGCCGATACCTTCCGCAAGGAGATAGAGGCGTACACAAAGGAGATTACCTCCGAACTGCTCTCGTGCGACAAACTGTTCGCCCGCAGGGATTCCGGCTGCAAGTGTCCCAAGTGCGGGACGGGCAGTATGCAGTTCTACGGCAAGGTCGTCCGCTGCGACAACGCGGAGTGCGGGCTGCCCGTGTTCCGCCTGAAGGCAAACCGTACCCTCACCGATGACGAAATCAAAGACCTGCTCACCGACGGACACACGAAACTGCTCAAAGGTTTCAAGAGCAAGCAGGGCAAGAGTTTCGATGCCGTGGTTGCCTTTGACGGGGACTACAACACGACTTTCGTGTTCCCCGAAAGGAAAAGTAAGGCAACCTCTGCGAGAAGAAGAAAATAATGAGTAACTTTGCCACTGATTCAGAGTAATGAACTGTTCTTCGATACCGGATTACACTCATGCTTTGGATTTAGTGGTGGCACTCGGAGGGATACCGAGTGCCTTTTCTTTCTCCTTTCAGACAATTATCCCGGTCATGATTTACCAATCCACTAAATTCCAAAGTAATGAACAACAAGAAGAAAAACGAGGGGCAGACCGACTTTTCCTACTACGGTCTGTACCTGCTAGACTATCTCCGAACAAACAGATTTGAACAGGCGACCGACGAAGCCTTCATCCGTGAACGCGCCGACCGTGCCGCCGGAACGTATGAACGGGCAATGCTCGAAGGCTATCCCGCCGCAGGTGCGCAGGAATTGGCTATGCGCACGCTGACGGAGGGGCTTCGCTACTCCAAGTACGCCATCCTGCGCGAAGTCGTAGAGAACGAGTTTGCCGACGACGTGCCGGAAGCGGAGCGTGAATCCTTTACCCGAAAACTGCTGCCGCTTGTCGGAAACGTATTCTCCATTTATGACCTTTCGGATGACAATTTCGCCCTGTCGCCCGATTATGACCTGCTCTACACGGAGCTGACGGGGGCTGTCGTCCTTTATATAGAGGAATATGGCGTTTAACCGCAAACAAAGGTTGCGGGACAACATCGAGGCGATACGGACGGCATTCGTCCTTGACAGGGAACAACGCACCCCCACCGCACGCGAAAGGCTCTTGTTACACCGTTATCGTCG
>ERZ780034.30-NODE-30-length-52479-cov-8.22579_pt1 | contig 52479 bp, 34 predicted proteins | sample MGYA00511855_ERZ780034 | MGnify/ENA primary metagenome ERZ780034 (study PRJEB29588, sample SAMEA2148024) | human gut metagenome | biome: human gut; feature: human-associated habitat; material: faeces | place: Denmark | collected 2008/2010 ...
AAAGCGAACGTGAACAACTGAGCCGCTTCTCACTGTACTTCAGTGCTAAGGCCGACACCCTTCCTACCATCAAAGGCCTGGACTTCGACGACAAGGACGCTTTTGTCATCGAAAAGACAGCCGGTAACGACACCATTCGATATTGGCTGAGAGACACTACCTTATGCGAACGTGACACTTTGACGCTTCAACTGACTTATCTGGCAACAGATACCCTCGGACAATTGGTTCCGAAAACTGATACACTCCGTATGACCAACAAGATTGACAAGAAGCGACGTATGGCTCTGGCAGAAGAAGAACGGAAGAAAGCAGAAAAAGAGCAGAAAAAGAAAGCTAAACAAGGAGATACCCTCGAAGTAGCCAAGACCGAATTCCTTCAGATGACAGTAGATGCTCCTTCTTCGATGGATATCAACCGAAATATCGTACTGAAATTCGAAGAACCGGTAGAACGGATTGATACCAGCGCTTTCCACCTAGCAGTCATGGTAGATTCTGTCTGGCAAGACATCCCCTTCCTTGTTCAGGCAGATACAGTACTTCCCCGACAATATCAGATACTGGCTGATTGGCAGCCTGAACAGGAATACCAGCTTAAGATAGACTCCATGGCTATCCAAGGATTATACGGCCTGCATACCGATAAAGTAGAAAACAAGATAAAAATCAAAGCATTGGCCGAGTACGGTACACTGTACCTGAACATCCGGGGAGAAGGGCCACACGCCATCGTACAACTGTTGAACTCCAATGATGCCGTCATCCGCCAGCAACCCGTCAGCGACAAGCATACATGTGATTTCTATTTCCTGCAGCCGAGTACCAAATACTATATCCGCCTGTTCAACGATACGAACAACAACGGGAAATGGGATACAGGCGACTATAAGAATAAAATCCAGCCGGAAGAGGTCTACTACTTCCCTAAAGTGTGGGAAATGAAAGCCAACTTCGATTTTGAAGAAACATGGGACCTGAAGAGTACTCCACTTGACAAGCAAAAGTTGGACGAAATCAAAAAACAGAAACCCGATGAAGCCAAGAAAGTAAAAGACCTGAATAAAGAGCGAGCCCGTAAATTAGGAAGAACAACATGATCAAGAAATGGATGATTTGTCTATGCCTTCTCATCGGAGGGCTGACAGCAAAAGCACAATGTGGCGCCATCAACGATGCCATCAAACCTGGTGAAACACTTTCATACGAACTGAAGTTCAACTGGAAATTCATCTGGTTTAATGTAGGATGGGCGCAGATGAATGTCCATCAGACAGAATACAAAGGCAAGAAATGTCTGCAGACAGACCTGCTTACGTTTACCAACAAGCGGGCGGACCGCTGGTTCAAAATGAGAGATACCTTGACATGTATCACTACAGACGACCTGATTCCTCTTCATTTCCGTAAAGCCGCTGAAGAAGGGAAGAGATATTCTATCGACGAAGTAAACTTCAGTTACCGGAACGGAAAATGCATTGTTGACCAACAGCGCACTTTACGTGGAGAAACGAACAAACGCCACGACGAAATGAGCGTCTGTGTATACGACATGCTTAGTATCCTCCTGCAGGCACGTTCGTACGATGCCTCTGATTACAAACCGGGACAGAAAATTCTCTTTTCAATGGCTACAGGCAGGGAAATCGAGAAACAGACCCTTATCTACCGGGGAAAGGAGAACTACAAGGCCGAAAATGATGTTACCTACCGCTGCCTGGTCTTTTCACTGGTAGAATACAAAGATAAGGAAGAAAAAGAAGTAATTACCTTCTATGTAACTGACGACCGGAACCATCTTCCGGTACGGCTGGATATGTATCTGAACTTCGGTTCAGCCAAGGCTTTCCTGACCAATATCAAAGGCAATAAATATCCGTTGACTTCCATCATCGAGAAGAAATGATATTCTCTCTTCAGGAAAGGCTGTATTTCATATTTTGTTATTCCTCTGTAGAAAATCGCTGTTTTCTGCAGGGGAAATTTTTGTGCTGAAGAATTTTATTATCTTTACCACAAATTCAAGCACCCATGATATGAAAAAAATCAAGCTAGGACTTCTACCACAAATTCTGATTGCCATCGGACTGGGTATTGCTGCCGGAACCGTTTCACCGGCCCTTCCTGTACGCGTATTCGTGACATTCAATGCCCTTTTCAGCCAATTCCTGAACTTCATCATTCCACTGATTATTGTAGGACTTGTCACTCCAGCCATTGCCGACATAGGGAAAGGTGCAGGAAAAATGCTGGTAGCCACCGTCCTTCTGGCTTATGGTGCAACCCTGTTTTCCGGTTTCCTCTCATATGGTGTAGGAGAAACATTTTTTCCCGACCTCATCACACAGAACATTCCGTTATCGGAAATCAGTGAAGCCAAAGGTGTTGCTCCATTCTTTACCATATCAATACCGGAACCTCTCAATGTGATGACAGCTCTCGTCATGGCCTTTACAGTCGGACTCGGACTGGCACATCTGGACACCGGTTTCCTGAAAAATGCCTGCAACGATTTCAAGGAAATCATCGTCAAAACCATACAGGCTGTTATACTTCCTTTACTTCCCATTTATATCTTTGGTATCTTCTTTAACATGACCCACTCCGGACAAGTATTTCATGTTCTGGTGGTCTTCGTCAAGATTATCGGAATAATTTTCCTCATGCATATCTTCCTGCTGATATTCCAGTATTGCATTGCCGGACTGTTGGTACGCAAGAATCCGTTCCGCCTGCTAGGGAAAATGATGCCGGCCTATTTCACTGCTTTAGGTACACAATCCTCTGCTGCCACCATTCCGGTTACTTTAAAACAAACCATCCGGAACGGAGTACACGAAGGAATTGCAGGATTTGTAATTCCCCTGTGTGCCACTATCCACCTTTCTGGAAGTACCATGAAAATTGTAGCCTGTGCACTGGCATTAATGATGATGCAGGACATCCCATACGATTTCCAAATGTTTGCCGGCTTCATATTCATGCTGGGAGTAACTATGGTAGCCGCTCCGGGGGTCCCGGGTGGAGCCATCATGGCTTCTCTCGGTATTCTGTCGTCCATGTTGGGATTTGACGAAAACGCACAGGCCTTGATGATTGCCTTGTACATCGCCATGGACAGTTTCGGCACAGCGTGCAATGTGACTGGCGACGGGGCCCTAGCCCTCATCATCGACAAATGGTTCGGTCCGTCCAAATCTAAAAACCAGTAATCAGGAAATAACTGATTACAAAAGATATACCTAAAACAACAGAAGGCCGTCTCCTCATAAAAGAGTGACAGCCTCCTATTGTTTTTATGTACAATGAAAAATTACTTGTTCAGTTTCCAGGTAAATCCGTCTTTAGTGTCTTTTACCTCAAAGCCCAAAGCAGCCAGATTGTCACGAATCTTGTCACTTGTAGCCCAATCCTTGTTGGCCTTGGCCTGCATACGCTGTTCCAGCAACATATCCACAACTTTACCGTAAGCTTCCTCACGGGCAGCATTGTTCTCAGCCTCAGCCTTCAGACCCAAAATATCGAAAACAAAGAGATGGAATACCTCCTTCAGTTCTTCCAAGTCGGCCTCACTGATACTTGCCTTCTTGTCGATGACCGTATTGATCATACGGGTCGCATCAAACAGATGAGAGATGACAATCGGCGTATTCAGGTCATCGTTCATGGCTTCGTAACATTTTTCACGCAGTCCAGCCGGTTCGATACCCGAAGTCGTCTTCGCCGGTGTAATGCGTTCCAGGTTCTTCACACCTTCCAACAGACGTTCCAGACCCTTTTCGGCAGCCTGCAACGCTTCGTTACTGAAGTCCACTGTACTACGGTAATGAGCCTGAAGGATAAAGAAACGGATGGTCATCGGCGAATAAGCCTGAGCCAGCAACTTATTCGATCCGGTAAAGAATTCATCCAGGGTGATGAAGTTACCCAAAGACTTACCCATCTTCTGTCCGTTAATGGTAATCATGTTGTTATGCATCCAGTAGCGTACCATGTCATGTCCCTGTGAAGCGACACTCTGTGCAATTTCACATTCGTGGTGCGGGAAAATTAAGTCCATACCTCCACCGTGGATATCAAATGTCTCACCCAGGTATTTCCGTCCCATAGCAGTACATTCACAATGCCAGCCAGGGAAACCGTTGCTCCATGGGGAAGGCCAGCGCATGATGTGTTCCGGCTGCGCGCATTTCCAAAGGGCGAAATCGGCTGGATTATGTTTTTCCTGATGACCGTCCAGCTCGCGGGTCGTATTGATGACATCGTCCAGGTTACGTCCGGACAGCTTTCCGTAGTGATGATCTTTGTTATATTTGGCTACATCGAAGTAAACGGAACCCTGACTCTCGTAAGCATAACCGTTCTTCAGGATTTCCTCTACCAACTGAATCTGCTCGATAATGTGTCCGGAAGCGTGCGGTTCAATGCTGGGTGGTAAAACATTCAGCGCTTCCATGGCCTTGTGATAACGGTTCAAGTAATATTGTACCACTTCCATCGGTTCCAATTGCTCCAGACGAGCCTTCTTGGCAATCTTGTCTTCACCGTCATCGGCATCATGCTCCAAATGACCTACATCGGTAATGTTCCGAACATAGCGCACCTTGTATCCCAAGTGAGTGAGGTAACGGAACAGAATATCGAAGGTGATGGCAGGGCGTGCATGACCCAGATGAGCATCGCCATACACAGTAGGACCACATACATACATGCCTACATGCGGAGCATGCAAAGGAACGAACGCTTCCTTGGTACGGGTCAGTGTATTGTAAATGATTAGTCTATTTTCCATAATGATTCCATTGTTAAATGTGCAAATTTATAAATTATATACAGAAAAGCGTGATTTCTTATACAAAAATCACGCTTCAGTTTTCCTTTTTCTATCTGAAGAAACGGGAATACATTTTCATATCCAATACGCAAGGCTACCCCCGAGGTTATCATAAAATTACATTTTTATTACAGAAAACCATCTCCAAGCAAGAAAAAAATGGAATCAGTTAATAAAACTTTCACAGTTACAAGCAACCCTTAAACTATGTTATGAAACATAAGAATATAATTGGATTATTTGCTCGTTTTACAGGATTCCGTATCTTTGCATCGTGTTTTTCATAGTATTAGATTTTAAGGTTAACAAAGGTTGGAGTACAGCGGTACTCCTTTTTTTATATCCATAAGTAAAGTACCATTTGTCGGTTCCGATATTTTTCACAACTTTATTCTTCAACCTCTCAAGCAGAAAATATCTTCCACCTCTAATTCTTAACAAACCTAGAAACTAAATAAGAATTCCTTAAAACATGTTATTAAACATGATTTTTAAGCTCCATTACTTGCATATATCCAGGTATTCCGTACCTTTGCATTGTGTTTTTCATAGTATTAGATTTAAGGTTAACAAAGGTTGGAGTACAGCGGTACTCCTTTTTTTATGCTTATAAATGAAATGTCCTAAAAACAAGATGAATTGACCATGGAATCTCCTAAAAGTGTTTTGCTCGGTATGAGCGGAGGAACAGACAGTTCAGTAGCAGCTTTGCTGCTACAGGATGCTGGTTATCAGGTAACCGGTATCACTTTCCGTTTCTACGAAAAAGACGGAAATACCGAATATCTGGATGACGCACGGGAATTATGTGACCGGTTAGGAATCCATCATCTTATATACGATGTACGGGAAGAGTTCCAGCAACGCATCATCGATTATTTTATCCGTGAATATCTGGCAGGACATACCCCTGTTCCCTGCACCTTATGCAACAATTACCTGAAATGGCCGCTCTTGCAACAGGTAGCCGATGAACAAAATTGCAATTATTTCGCCACCGGACATTACGTCCAGAAACAATTGATTGACGGGTACTGGCACATCACACAAGGAACCGACCCCGACAAAGACCAATCATTTTTCCTGTGGGGACTTCCCCAGTCTATTCTGGAACGAATGCTTCTCCCGATGGGAACACTGACCAAGATACGAGTACGCGAGATAGCAGCCGAACGAGGTTTCCTAAAAACGGCACATAAACGGGACAGCCTGGGAGTCTGCTTCTGCCCCATGGACTACCGTACCTTCTTACGGCAACATACTACAAACAATCGTATCACTTCTGGAAATTTCTACGACGAACAAGGAAATTTTCTCGGGAAACATGAAGGTTATCCATTCTATACCATCGGTCAACGGAGAGGACTTGGTATCCACCTCAATAAAGCAGTTTTCGTCAAAGAGATCCATCCGGACACCAATCGAGTTATTCTCAGCGATAACCTGCAAGCGCTGGAACAGACCGAAATGATACTGACAGACTGGAATATCACTAACCCTTCTGCCCTGCTGGGAAAGAACGATGTCATTGTCAAAATACGCTATCGAAAGCAAGCCAATCGCTGCACTGTAACCCGTACCACCGATGGCAACTTACATGTCCAACTGCACGAACCGTTGGCTGCCATCGCTACCGGACAGGCAGCCGCTTTCTACCGAGACAATATAGTATTGGGAGGCGGAATCATCTCTTCCAGCCGCTAGATAAGAACAAGCTTATCAACTAGAATTATCCACAATCTCCTATTTAGTTATCCACAAGCTGTTAATAATCCAATACTCACTGAGTATCAAAACTCTATTACGAGTTATAAGAAAAGTTTTTTCTAGTTTATCCACATCTCTGTTGAGAACCTTAAATACTTATCAACAGGTTATAAAAAACACCTGTAACGCCCTTCCGAAACGCTACAGGTGTCTTCTTCAACTCTATTTTCTATTACAAAGAATTTACGTAGGTATTCAGTTCCTTCACCATATCGGATGCCGACTGATGAGTATAACTTTCACTACCCGGCATAAATCCTCCCAACAGCTTGTTCAATTTTCCCAATTCACGGCGGGCATTCTTACGTACCAGTTCATCACGCAGGATAAGTATCTTTTCACAACACTGCAGGCCTTCCACTAATCGTTCAAAACGAATACTGCTTCGCAGACCCGGATAGATACAATAAGTATCACCGGCAGCCCATGTACGGAAACGGGAATCGTGTAGCGGATCGGCAGGCCAACTCATGGTAGACCAACGCAAATAGCCATCATATCCTCCGGCTACGGCATGAATGGCTGTCCAGGCAGCTTCAGCTGGAGCAGAAAAAGTAAAGATATTCGGGAAAGGTTCTGTACAACAAGTATAATAGGTACTGATTTGCCCTTTCTGTTCGCGTTCTGCCTTTACCTTGGTCGGGAAGGTCTGCCCATAGGGAATGCACAAATAATACAAATCCGACTGAATTTCCTCGTGATAATTTCCAGCCAGCATAATCTTGAAATCCGGATCAGCATCTTTGATGACTTTAATAGCTTCCTGCATGTCTTTCAACGGACGTTCATCCATGGAAATGGAAGTCTTTTCAAACCAACCTTTTTCTTTGAGATGACGGGCAAAATCTTTCAGAAAAGTACCCCAATAGTCTGCATAAGCTTGCTCACCCGGCTTCGCCTTAACAAACTGTACCCGGTTAGTAGCCTGGTCATAATAATCGAAACTCAATTCCCAAGGTACCATCGTATAACAACTTATCAGCCCATTGATACCTACATCATTCATCATGAAATCTATCCATTTGTCGAACACCGTATAATCGAACACCCAAGTACCATCCAGCTTCTTCATCCGGAAAATCATGCTGTCATAGTGATCGTATGTCTGTCCGGCCCAAGGCTTGTGCATGATACTGGTCGTAATGGTACGTTGTCCGGCATCCGCCAACATACGCATGATGGGGCGCATGGCATCAAAATGTTCCTTACTCCATAACGGTACCTGGTAATAACGTGCTACAGCATATGGATTCTGCCATAAATCAACATACATCTTCCAATCCTTCGGTGCAGGCAATATTCTTTCGCCGACCCGTACTTCTACAGTTAACGATTTCTTTCCAAGCTTTTCACTTGATACGGAAAGTTTTCCCCGATAAACACCTGGTTCGGCAGTAGCAGGAATCCAGACATTCACCCATACCGGTTGTACTGTATGCGCCTTAACCGGAAGCAATGAACCAGTATCCAATATATCGGCCACCATCGATGAATCCCAATCAGCTTTGTTCGGACGTGCCCCACAACCTCCTTTCCCGTCCTTATTCAATTCATCGGTCATAACATATCTTACAAAATGAGTCCGGACTGCAGAAGCAGGAATTATCTTCTTTCCATTTTTAAGTTCAGACATTTCCATTTTCACATCTCCCAAATTTTCCTTGGTCCACAACAAAGCCTGGGCATTCACACGTTCTCCTCTCCAACCTTCCAGACGAATACTGTTCTGTTGCTTTACATCTGGAACATTCAGTTTCTTATAACGGACATCCGTAGTCGCCCAACTGAAACAAGCTGTCTGCTTCATCTTATCCCATACAGCGGCATCGTCATGGGGTTTAGTATCGGTCCATTCCTCAAACTGAGCCAATGGAAAGCGTTCGGTCTGCTGGGCACTGACACAAGTACCCGTCAACAACAGTGCTAAAAGAAGTAGTTTTTTCATAACAGATTGAGAATAACAAACAACAAATAAAAATGCCTTGATACAATCAAGAGCATGTCAGCATCTAGCAACCGATACAAGCACACTGATTGCACCAAGGCAGCGAACAAATATACTAAAAGGTAAGCGGAGAGGCAAACGAAAAACGAAATTTTTCAGATTTGACTATCCCGAACCGCAACCCGCTTCCGCATCAATATACAAAGAATCCGGCCCCCCGGATTCTACCATTTATTTCTTCTTCAATTCTTCAGCTGAGACAATGCGATAGAGTTTATCACTCGGGCGGATACGTTCAGGAACCTTAAACGATACATGCACTCCTTTCTTCACTACATCCACCGGTTTCAGATCTACACGGGCTTCTTCCAAAGTAAGATACATCGCACCGGTAGTAGGCCCCGTAATGAGCAGCTTATCTCCTACCTTAATTTCAGCAGCCTCTATCAGAAATTCAGCCACACCAATGTTAGAGAAATATTTGATACCGCGTCCGGCATAGACTTTCCGTTCGGTTGCCTCCGAACCGTAGTTCTTGCTCCATTCGCCCAAACGCTGTCCCAAATAATAACCGTTCCAGAAACCACGGTTGAATACTGTCTTCAAACGGGTATCCCAATCGGCCACTTTTTCTTCCGTAAAGGTACCGTCCAGATACGAACGGATAGCTTCCTTGTAACATTCCACAACAGTCTTTACATACTCAGGTCCACGGGCACGCCCTTCTATCTTGAACACCCGCACACCAGCCTCTATCATTTCGTCCATGAAGTGAATAGTCTTCAAGTCTTTCGGCGACATGATATACTTATTGTCTACTTCCAGTTCGATGTCGCTTTCCTTATCCTTCACGATATAAGCCCGGCGGCATACCTGCATACAGGCACCCCGGTTAGCCGAAGCATTCAGTTCGTTCAGACTCAGGTAACATTTTCCGGAAACCGCCATACACAAGGCACCGTGGCAGAACATCTCGATACGTACCAGTTCACCCATCGGACCCTTTATCTGCTGCTCCTGGATAGCCTCGTAAATTTTCCGAACCTGCTTCAGATTCAGTTCACGCGCCAGCACCACCACATCGGCAAATTGCGCATAGAATTTCAAGGCTTCCACGTTACTGATATTCAATTGGGTAGAAAGATGTACTTCCTGTCCCACCTGATTGCAGTAAGCCATCACTGCTACATCGGCGGCAATCACTGCGCTGATACCGGCTTCCTTGGCTGCATCAACAATCTGACGCATCAGTTCCAGATCTTCATCATAAATAATGGTATTGATGGTAAGATAACTCTTCACTCCGTTCTCATCACAGATACGAGCTATCTCTCTCAAATCATTGATAGTAAACGTGCTGGCTGAGCGTGCACGCATGTTCAGGCTTTCAATTCCGAAATAGATGGAATCTGCTCCGGCATGAATGGCAGCCGCCAAAGACTCACGAGAGCCTACGGGAGCCATGATTTCAAAGTCTTTTATTGAATAACTCATTTTCTACAATTTAATGGATTGCAAAGGTAGTGATTTTCCACCAAATGATACGGCAATTTTCGTATCTTTGCACCTTCAAAAGTCATGCAATGAAAATAAGAAACATCGATTTAGGAGAAAAGCCGGTATTGCTGGCTCCGATGGAAGACGTAACCGACCCAGCCTTTCGCCTGTTATGCAAGGAGTTCGGTGCCGATATGGTCTATACAGAATTTGTCTCGAGTGATGCCTTAATCCGCTCGGTCGGAAAAACCATGCTGAAGCTGAATATCAGCGACGCGGAACGTCCCGTAGCCATCCAGGTATACGGAAAAGACACCGATACCATGGTAGAAGCGGCACGCATCATCGAAGAAGCCAGCCCCGACATTATTGACATCAATTTCGGATGTCCTGTGAAACGGGTAGCCGGAAAAGGAGCCGGAGCCGGTATGTTACAGAATGTACCGAAGATGCTGGAAATGACACGTGCCATCGTCGATTCCGTCAAGGTACCGGTTACCGTCAAAACTCGCCTGGGTTGGGATGCCGACCACAAAATAATCGTAGACTTGGCCGAACAGCTACAGGATTGCGGTATTGAAGCGTTGACTATCCATGGACGCACCCGAGCCCAAATGTATACCGGCGAAGCCGACTGGACCCTGATAGGAGAAGTAAAAAAGAATCCACGCATGCGTATCCCGATTATCGGAAACGGTGACGTCACGACTCCCGAACGGGCCAAGGAATGTTTCGAGAAATATGGAGTAGACGCCATCATGATCGGACGGGCCAGCTTCGGCCGTCCCTGGATATTCAAGGAAGTCAAGCACTATCTTCAGACCGGCGAACTGCTTCCACCCCTTTCCTTCAAATGGAGAATGGATGTCCTGCGCCGCGAAATAGCCGACAGCGTAAATCTGCTGGACGAGCGTCGGGGAATTCTGCACGTACGCCGCCATCTGGCCGCCTCTCCGCTATTCAAAGGTATACCCAACTTCAAGGAAACCCGTATTGCCATGCTCCGCGCAGAAACGGTAGAAGACCTGAATAATATCCTGAACCATATTGAAGAGACTTTCGGAAAAGAAGCATAAAAAGACAGAGAGACGATACACTGAGCAACCAGTATACCGTCTCTCTATTTTTATAATATATCCGCTGTATATCCTACATCCGTGATGCCTTCTTGACATCTCCGGTTATACGGGCCGGGGTACCTGCGTAGCTTACCGAACCGGCACTGGAAATATGTACGTCCAAAGTACCGCTGGCAGAACAGGTTATGTCACCGGCAGAAGAACTGCTGGCTGTCACATCGGCGGCACGTAACTTGTCGGCACGGACATCACCGGCAGAACCCGACTCAAGGACAGCGTTCCGGCAAGTACCTTCCAACACGATGTCGCCCGAAGAACTGGCAGAAGCCTGCACATCGCCTCGGCAATCAATACCTTTAATCTTACAGTCGCCCGAAGAAGAAACCTCAGTTTTCAATTGAGTGCAACGCAACGACTCCATCTTGACATCACCGCTACTGGAAACATCTACCGAAGCACGCTGACATTCTACCCGATTGAGCGCAATATCTCCACTGCTGGAAATCTGTGCGGTCAAGTCACCACATTTTACCGACTCAGCCGTAATATCGCCACTGCTCGAAGCCGAAAGACTGACAGGCTTTTGGGTTGTCAGTCCGTTAGCCAATTCAATATCTGAAGAACTTCCTGTCTCAAAAGAAACAACTTCCGGCGCATAGACACGTACTTCGTAAGTACATTTCCCTTTGATAGAAGTACCACGTTGCATACCGACATTCAATGTTCCATGCGATTCTTCCACACGGATACGTTCTATCAGGTTATCCGGTGCATAGATTTCAGCGTATGGAGTTGAGGTAGCCGTCTGATAATAGACCACATCTACCGAAGAAGAGGAGCTGATAGCCTGGATATCCGAAAGAGATACCTTTTTCGTTACATACGTTTTACTGGGAACAATCCCCTGGGTCTGGAACAGACCGTTTCCATTACTACTGCTTCCAGCGAAACAGCTTGATAAACTCACTGACAAAGCAACGATGAACGCTGCCAATTTTACTTGTTCAAATGTTTTCATTTCTGTTTGTGATTGATTTAAAATTTCTATTTCTACCTATTAAACGTAGTTTTCACTCAAAGGTAACAGAAAAAACAGATTTTTTTATTCTTTAATCCGAAAAACCGGCGAAATGAACCAACGCTTGTACATCAGTGTAGCCAATTGGTAAACGAAGAAAGCCGTAACAAAGCCTACCAAGGCATCAATCAGATAATGCGCCTGAATGTATACCGTTGCGCAACACAACAGGATATAGAACGGAGCCAGTACGTAAGCTAGCTTATGGTTGACTCGCCAGGCCATTATCATCACAATGGTAGAGATTCCCACGTGCGAACTCGGGAAAGCTGCCGTAGGACGTTCTCCCACTTCCTGCGAAGCTTCTACCAGATTATAGAAAAAGCCATGTTCATAGCCGGGACCCGGAATCAGGTAATCGTTCGTATTAAAATAAGTACCGATAGCCGGAAAATCGCAGGCATTCACCTTATCCATACCGATGGCCGGAAAATAGAACTGAGGTCCTGCCACCGGAACCAGGATATAAAACAGGTAGTAAATAAAGAAGGATGTCACCAGCACGAAACAGATTTTCTCAAACCACTCGAAACGGTTCAGGAAATAATAAACTACCACCACCAGAATCATAGGATAATAAAAGAAATACCCCATATTGAACGGCTCACTGAACCAGGCAGACGGACAGAGCTTACAAAACTCCACCGAAGGTTGGCAATGAAACAACCATTGTTCCAACCGGGCAAATACATGATCCAGATTCGGAAACAGGCGGTTAAACTCAAACGTATCAGGGTACCAGTACGCCAGCAAAGACATCTGCACCGCCATACGGATAAAAGCTGTCAGCCGACAAGGGAACAACTGATACAGATAAATCAGCCCGAATGTCAAGACAACGATACCCAGACGCTCCATCAGCATCAGTTCCGGATGGTCCATCCTAGAAAACAGAATCAATATCAGGATTGATGTCAGTGCATTATATATCAAGCTGATACTTTCTACGGCAAACAGTCCTCTACCACTGTGGACCCGTTCAAACAATTTCAATTCTATAGCCATCCCTCTTTCTTATACCAAGCAATTATTTCTTTGACTCCTCTCTCCAACGAATACTCCGGACGATACCCTAATTCCTTTTCCAGCGGTGTAATGTCACACCGCCAGTTGCGCTGCCTCATGATTTTGTATTTGTCACAATTCAACGTACTTGGCTTACGAAGCAATTTCGCGATATTTTCTGAAACAAATGAAATCACTTTCAACAACCACAACGGACAGATGAAACGAATCATCCACGGATTTCCCAACTCCTTCCGTATCAAATCCGAGAACGTACGACTACTGTAAACATCACCGTCCGTCACGAAATAAGACCTGCGGACTACCTGTTTGTCAATAGCCAGATAAATGGCCTGTACCAAGTCCTTCACAAAGACAAAAGTCAGGTCTTGCCGACGGAAACCGGCCATGAAATCCACATGTTTCTGAATTGATTCTATCATCAGGAAATAATCTCTTTCCCTGGGACCGTACACACCGGTAGGCCGGAAAATGACATACGGGAAGTCCCTCAGAGAGGCCAGATATTCTTCTGTATGCAACTTGCTCAGCCCATACGCAGTATCAGGTTTCGGGACATCTGTTTCTGTAATAGGCTGATAATCTTTTTCATGAATCGGGCCAAATACACTCAACGAACTGAGGTACAAGAACTGTTCGGGCACCATATCCAATTGCTGCAAGGTTTCTATAAACAGACGGGTAGCCCAATAGTTACCCATCTCGAAATCGGCCTTATCCAGACACTTGGTTACCCCCGCACAATGAATAATATAGTCCCATCCACCGTGCTGAAGTTTGTGTTTCTTCAGTTGTTCTGCCAGATGAGTACTATCCGTAAAATCCAGTTCCGCAAACTGGATACGACTATCCTGCAAGTACTTCCGGCTACTTCGTTTCCGTACACCGGCCCATACCTGAAACTCACGTTCCAGTCCTCCCTCCACCAGAAAACTTCCAATGAAACCACTGGAACCGGTCACCAATATTTTCTTCATAACACTTTGTTTCGGTTTCTAATACATATAACTGTCCATCGGCTTCACGCCCCTATTGCAAAAAAACAATTTCAGACCCGTTACATTTCAATTAAGAAAGCACAAAGATAAACGTTTTTTCAGTTTATTGTCAGAAAATAAACCGACGAAATCGCCGATGATTGCATTTATTTTGCTTACTTTGTAGATACTAACTTTAAAAAAGGAACGACATGGCTAAAAAAAAGAAAGAAAAGAAAGGCGGAAAACGCATGAAGAAAAAAGAGCTGGTAGAAATGCTTATCAGCTACATCCGCATCAGGCCGTTGGAAGCATTCAGCCTCAAACAGTTGTTTCAAGGACTCAACCTGACTACTCATCCACTGAAGATGCTCTGTACAGACATCGTTCAGGAAATGGTTGAAGATAATTTCCTCATCGAAGTAGAAAAAGGCAGATACAAACTCAATGACAAGGGACAAATACTTACCGGTACTTTCCAGCGCAAAAGCAATGGAAAGAACTCGTTTATTCCGGAAGACGGCGGCGAACCGATTTTCATCGCCGAACGAAACTCTGCCCATGCTATGAATAACGACAAGGTAAAAATAGCCTTGTGTGCCAAATGTAAGAAGAAAAGTCTGGAAGGACAGGTCATCGAGATTCTGGAACGGGCCAATACGACTTTCGTAGGAACCCTGAAAGTCAACAAAAACTATGCTTTTCTATTGACGGAAACCAGTACACTGGCCAACGATATCTTCATCCCCAAAGACAAGCTGAAAGGTGGTAAAGACGGCGACAAAGCCGTAGTAAAAATTACGGAATGGCCTGAAGAAGCCAAAAATCCACTTGGAGCGGTCATCGATATCTTAGGCAAGGCTGGTGAAAACACAACCGAAATGCATGCTATCCTGGCCGAATACGGACTTCCATACACCTATCCTCAGAATGTGGAGGCAGCGGCCGAAAAAATTCCGGCTGAAATCACTCCCGAAGACTATGCGGAGCGCGAAGACTGCCGGGAAGTGGTGACCTTTACCATCGACCCGAAAGATGCCAAAGACTTCGACGATGCTCTCTCCATCCGCCAGTTAAAACCGGGATTGTGGGAAGTAGGTGTACACATAGCCGATGTATCGCACTATGTCAAGGAAGGTAGTATCATCGATAAGGAAGCTGCCCAACGGGCAACCTCCGTATATTTGGTAGACCGTACTATTCCGATGCTTCCGGAGCGCCTGTGTAACTTCATCTGCTCCCTGCGTCCGGATGAAGAAAAACTGGCTTATTCGGTCATCTTTACCCTGAACGAACGGGCCGAAGTGAAAGACTACCGTATCCGACACACCGTTATCAAATCTAACCGCCGTTTCACTTACGAAGAAGCACAACAGATTATCGAGACCGACGAAGGAGAATATAAGGAAGAGATTCTGACCCTGAACAAGTTGGCACAGATTCTCCGCGAAAAACGAATGGCAAACGGTTCCATCAATTTCGACCGTTGCGAAGTACGCTTCGAAATTGACGAGACCGGCAAACCGCTGAGTGTCTATTTCAAAGAATCAAAAGAAGCCAACAAACTGATAGAAGAATTTATGTTGCTGGCTAACCGAACCGTTGCCGAACATATCGGGAAAGTACCTAAGAACAAGAAAGCGAAAGTACTTCCATACCGTATCCACGATTTGCCAGACCCGGATAAACTGGACAATCTGAGCCAGTTTATTGCCCGTTTCGGTTACAAGATACGGACCGGAGGCAGCAAGACGGATGTTTCGAAATCCATCAATCGCCTGTTGGCCGACATCAATGGAAAGAAGGAACAGAACCTGATAGAAACGGTTTCACTACGTGCCATGCAAAAAGCCCGTTACTCTATCCATAATATCGGACACTATGGACTGGCATTCGACTATTATACTCACTTTACCTCACCTATCCGCCGGTATCCGGACCTCATGGTACACCGTCTGCTGACCCGTTACCTGGCCGGAGGACGTACTGCCCAGGCCGACAAGTACGAAGCGCTGTGTGAACACAGTTCTGCCATGGAACAGACGGCAGCCAGTGCCGAGCGTGCTTCCATCAAATACAAACAAGTGGAATTCATGGGTGAACGCATCGGCAATGTGTACGATGGTGTCATCTCCGGTGTAACGGAATGGGGACTTTATGTCGAAATCAACGAGAACAAATGCGAAGGTATGGTTTCCATGCGCGATCTAGGCAATGACTATTATGAGTTTGACGAAAAGAACTACTGCCTTATCGGACGTCGCCACCACCAGAAATTCAGCCTGGGTGACCCGATTCAAATCAAAGTAGCCCGTGCCAACCTGGAAAAGAAGCAACTGGATTTTGTATTGGCAGACAATGTACTGAAACCGGATGTTCCGGAAACAGAAACAAAAGCAGCAGAACTGGTCAAGGAAACGAAGAAGTCCGGTAGCCGCCGTAAAAGTTCCAAGAAACGCTAAAACCCCATCAGACGAATTCAATTATCATTGAAATGTCAATTGAGCATCGTCTGAAAAGTATTTAAAAAGGTCACAACCTCCGTATTACGAAGACTGTGACCTTTCTCCTTATTTCACCCTTCTATTCAACTGATTGTTCGCCTTCTCGGGACGAGATTTCCCGATACGCTTTCCACTGGGCTTCTTTTTCTTCGACAATTTCGCTTTGTAGGCAAACGGATTTTTCTTGTTAACTACCATTTTATATATTAAGATTAATGATTCAAAAAACAGGAACTCATTTTCCCAATGTTACAGGAATTCCTGGTCTATGTGCCGTTTCCACCACTTCCCGACGATTTACTTCTACCTTTCCTTTCACCAGTTCCGGAATATTAAATGAATACAGGAAACGCCGGTAAAAATCCGGAGACTCCTGCGGCACTATAAAAGGCTTGCCGCACACACCGTTTGCATCGATATGTACCAGATAAGGATGAGTATACAACCCGTCTATCCGACGGCTGCTGAATACCAGCCACCGACTGTTACTGCTCCAGGAATGATAACTTTCTACATCCCGACTGTTGGCAGCTGTCATCGGAATACATTTCCGGGTATGCAAATCCATCAGGTACAAATCGGCATCCTTGTGCCAGATAGAGAAATTACCATAAGAGGCAGCCGTAAACACCAGAAATCTGCCATCCGGCGATACCCGAGGGAAAGAAACACTCTTTTTCAGATTATCGACCTGAAACAAAGTATCCACTTGATTCCCGAACTTCCTATTTTCAGAGTCGAAGCCGATGGCACACAAGTTATACCGTACCTGTTCAAACTCGGCAGGCATCGGCCGGGCCGTTGCCGAACAGAAATAAAGGATTTTCCCATCGGGAGAGAAAGTCGGGAAAGTTTCGAAAGCCCCGGAATCCGATAGCAACGAATCTGTCACCACCTCATGCCGACGGACATCATATACCACCACATCCGATGCCGAATCGTACACCTCTATCCGGTTGGAGTGATTCATGTGGAAGGCCTGACGTGTCTGATTAACCGAAAAAGCCACATAACTGCCAGAAGGATGCCACGACGGATAAACCAAAGTCTGGATATCCTCGTTCACCTTGGTATCCAGCTTTTCTACTCCCTCTTTTCCTGCCAGATAAGTTCCTCCTAACTTGGCACGCATATGAAACAGCATCTCCGACGGGTCTTGCGAACGGAACGAATGACAATTCATACAGTTATGCTGTGTAGATTCATTGGTCAGAATAGCCGTCTGACGGAAACTGGTCAAATCACGCTGATAAATACCCATGGTATTCCATAATTCATATCCAGGCTCTATAAGGCGATACACCAGATACGGATCGACCCTATCGGTAGAGACATGCCATCGGAAAGGCTGATAGACTACCCATTTCCCCTGTCGATTGACAAATACTTTCACTTCCAGATCCTTCCCGACCGCCATTTCCAACAACCGTTTCCATTTCTTTTCTGGAATCCGAAAACCGTCTTTACCGGAACTGACTACCAGTTTCTCCGTTCCGCAAGACACGGTTGCCACAGCTTCTTCTCCAATTTCCGTTTCCAGGCAGAAACACAAAGGAGCAATATTCGCCGGAATTGTCACATCCAGATAATCCGGGAAAATAGCCGGCTGCTCAGACAAGATTTCTTCTGCCACCGGCTCAGACGAAGAACATCCTGCTCCCATGAAAATCAACAGCAGGAACCATAAATATATGAACCGACTCTGTATCATCTGTTTTTCTATTATTTCGTAAACATGTAATAAAACCAAAAAGTATCTCCAAAACGATTCTGCAACCGATAGGCCAGACTATTATCCTGCCGACCGGTAGAAAACTGTCCGCTATATTCCCTAAAACGTCCGGCCACTTCTTCCGACACACCGTATGTTGCCCAAGTATCCGGCTCATCGGCATGCATAAAGACCCATGCTTCCTGAAAAGCGACCGGCAAAGAATAACCTGTTTCTGCTTGCTTCCAACATTCCATCAACTCACCAAAGGACTTCAAATCCTTACATAACAGACAAATAGCTCCGCAATACTGAAAAGCCGGCCGATATTCGGGATTTGAGCGGACCAGCTGAAACAGGTCCACTGCCGCTTTCTGTGAATTCGTCAGCCCCGAAACATGCTGTACACAGGCTTGCCGATCCCCCAGTTCTTCATCAGCACGGAGTAACTCCGGATGATGCAGGAAACGACGGTAAGCGCCGGCCTGTTCCGCATACATGCAGGTTTCTTCCAGTAACGATATGTATTTCTCGGCCACCGCATCATTGCCACCAATCAAATTAGTCTGTACCAAACGTAACAACAGACGCGGATTCACCGCCCGTTCCGAAGCAATCATCCCCTCGAAAGCCATTTCCTGAGCCAGAGCAAGGTTTCCCATCTGATAATAGACATCGCTCAACAGCATGGAAGCATTAACCGTTTTATTCCAGGAAATGACTGCTCCCCATCTTCCACACTGCGAATAGTAGAATAGTTCATCTCCCAACTTACCAAGATGAGAAAGAGCCAGATTCTGATAACAGGCATGCATGGCATTCTGTCCGGCACGCAAGCCCGGATAATCGAGCATCTGCTGCCACTGTCCGGTACGACTGTAATAATCCAATACCTTGATTTCATAATTTCTGGCATTGTTATAGTGCCTGATACCCTGATGGAAAATTCCAGCCAACAGACATACCTGTATTCCCCAAGAAGCCCAAGACTTCCACCCGGACAACGATTTCCTGTTCCGGTGCAGTACACAGGCAACCAACACGTTCAGCAATACAAAAATTCCCGGCAGGTAATTGACTTTCTGAGAAAGCAGCAACGGATGATAATAAGCATCGGGAGTTGCCAACAAACGCCATTCTCCGCCCCATCCCAGACCATATAGCAGCAAAGGGAGTCCGAATCCCCAAGGAATCAGCAACAGGCTTCCTCCTTTCCACCGGCTCTTTCCGCAACAAATTTCCCAAAGCACAGCCGCTATCACAGCCAACAGCAGGTGAGGGCCCGCCAACAGATATCCCACCCATGCAGTAACAGATCCATATACCATCCGCCAGCAGAAACGACTTATCCGTAAATAACCGTTCAGACAAGTCAAAGCCAGTATCAGACTCAGCACTCCATCGACATGATAATTAAAATCTATACAAGCCCAGACCACACAGATACCCGGCAACAGATACAGCAGCGGAAGAGAACAGGCCGCAGACACTTTTCTCCAGACACACTGCATCAACCAGCCTAAAGATACGACCGACACCCCCATCACCAGCGGTCCGATAAAAGGTATCAGAAAAAACTGGACAACGAAAGCAGCCAGATAAGCAGTTGCACCTCCTACCTGCCACAAGGTATCGGCAGCATATTCCTTACTGAAGCGGAACATGTAAAACTGTTCCTGATAAAAGAAATGATAGGCCAAAAAAGACTGGCAATAACCGGCTACCGCTAATCCCAACAGTAACCAGCCTCCCCCACTCATGACATGTTTTTTCCAAGTATCCATGTAGCTTCTTTAAAAATTCCAGTGTTTCGTATAAACGCCCAAAGGTATAAAAGATTCCTAAAGAACACATAAAAACGGCCCAGGAAAAAGACCGGTAAAAAACGAACGGACGTATCAGACAAAACAAACGGACATCTTCAGTAAAACATCCGTTCGTTTTAAATCAAACAACCGGACATTTTTCCAGCAAATATATCAACGGTGTAATCGCATACATTTTCAGGAGGGAAAAGCCCAATGCATCAATTTTTTCGTACCTTTGCCAATTATCAGAAACAAAGCATTATGAGTCCGTTAGATTATACACACATACTGACTAAGGCGGTGGACGAGCTATCAGACAGCCAATCCTATCAAGGACTATTCCACCAGCACAGGGAAGGAGAACCACTTCCATCGGGAAAATCGCTGCAACGCATCGTAGAACTGGCCCGTTCCATCCTCTTTCCGGGATATTTTGGAAATTCCACCATCAACAGCCAGACCATCAACTACCACATTGGAGTAAATATTGAAGAACTCTTTGAACTGCTGACCGACCAGATTCAAGCCGGGCTCTGTTTCGGTGTGGAAAACTCTGGCATCCAGGAATATGAATCTCCCTGCCGTGCCACATCGGCCAAACTTGCTGCCGAATTCATCAGTCGCTTGCCCGAAATGCGGCAAATTCTGGCTACCGATGTGGAAGCCGCCTATTATGGTGATCCGGCAGCCACCTGTTTCGGTGAAATCATCTGCTGTTATCCGATTATCCGTGCCATCACGAATTACCGGATTGCTCACGAACTGTATAAACTGAATATTCCACTTATTCCGCGCATCATCACCGAAATGGCACACTCGGAAACGGGTATCGATATTCATCCGGGCGCACAGATAGGACACCACTTCACCATCGACCACGGAACAGGAGTTGTCATTGGTGCGACCTGCATCATCGGAAACAATGTCAAACTGTATCAGGGAGTCACCTTGGGAGCAAAAAGTTTCCCGTTGGACGACAACGGAAACCCTATCAAAGGAATCCCTCGCCACCCCATTCTGGAAGACGATGTCATTGTCTATTCCAACGCTACCATTCTGGGGCGTATCACCATCGGTAAAGGAGCTACCATCGGCGGTAACATCTGGGTAACGGAAAGCGTAGAACCGGGAGCCCGCATCGTACAACGGAAAAGCAAGGATTTCTAAGCTATTCACAAACAGCCGTCATACCAAGCATTTTATGTACAAACAGTTGACCGACTGACTGAAAATACCTATTTTTGCACAATCATTTGAAATTACGTAATTAAATCAACATGAATCAAGAATTCGAGCTGATAGCCAAAACCTTCCAAGGGCTGGAAGAAGTGTTGGCACAAGAACTCACCGAGTTAGGAGCGAGCAACATTGAAATCGGACGCCGCATGGTTTCTTTTACAGGCGACAAAGCTATGGTGTATAAAGCCAATTTCTGCCTGCGTACCGCCATCCGTATCCTGAAACCCATCAAACATTTTACTGCCCAGACAGCAGACGAAGTATACGATGCCGTAAAAAGCATAGCCTGGGAAAACTATCTGGACAACATGAGCAGCTTTGCCGTAGATGCCGTAGTCTTCTCAACCGAGTTCCGTCATTCCAAGTTCGTGGCTTATAAAGTAAAAGATGCGATTGTCGACTATTTCCGCGAAAAGACCGGCAACCGTCCGTCTGTACGTATCAATAACCCGGACCTGTCCATCAACATCCACATAGCCGAGAACCAGTGTACCCTTTCACTTGACAGTTCCGGTGAATCATTGCATCGCCGCGGCTACCGTCAGGAACAGGTAGAAGCTCCGTTGAACGAAGTACTGGCTGCAGGTATCATCCTGATGACCGGCTGGCGCGGGGAATGCGACCTGATTGACCCGATGTGCGGTTCAGGTACCATACCTATCGAAGCAGCTCTGATTGCCCGCAACATTGCTCCGGGTGTGTTCCGCAAGGAATATGGCTTCGAAAAATGGAAAGACTTCGATCAGGAACTGTTCGACTCCATCTATAACGACGATTCACAGGAAAAAGAATTCACACACAAGATATATGGGTACGACAATAACCCGAAGGCAAACGAAATCGCTACCCACAACGTAAAGGCAGCAGGCGTCAGCAAGGATGTTGTATTAGCTATACAGCCGTTCCAGCAGTTCGAACAGCCTTCAGAAAAGAGCATTATCATCATGAACCCGCCTTACGGGGAACGAATCTCGTCGGAAGACTTGTTGGGACTGTATCAGATGATCGGTGAACGCTTGAAACATGCCTTTGCCGGTAACGATGCCTGGATTCTGAGCTACCGTGACGAATGTTTCGACCAAATTGGCTTGAAAGCCTCTGTAAAGGTACCTCTGTTCAACGGTGCCCTGGAATGCCAACTCCGCAAATACCAACTTTTCGACGGTAAATTCAAAGATTTCCGCAGTGACAATAACGAACTCAAGCCCAAACGGGAAGGAAACGAAAACAAACCGTTCAAACGTCCACGTATGACAGCAGAAAAAGCCAATTACGACCGTAACAAACGTTATGAAGGCCGTAGCAGACGGAATGAAGATGAACGCGATGAACGCAAAGGAGGATTCCGTGATCGCAAAGAAGGTTTCCGAAAAGACCGCAAGGAAGGATTCCGCGAAGACCGGGAACGACGCAATAAATTCCGTTACAAAGACGAGGAAAATCCACGCCCGAAACGTCCAAGTACGGATGACGGACGTCCCAAGCCAGGCCCCCGTGTACAGTATATGCACGATTTGCGCAAGAAAAAAGAAGAATTGAACGAAGATTGATAAAACCCGATAATTCATGAAACGCGTATTCCATTTCATATTGTTTTGCTGTATGATGGCACTGAGCGCTACCGCACAAGAAAAAAAGGCATTTACCCTGGAAGATGTCATTCCGGGTGGAGACAACTATTTCAACCTGGTGCCTAAATCAATGCCCGGCCTGCAATGGTGGGGAGACGTCTGTGTCCGTACCGATGTGGAGGCTATCCAACAAATTGATTTAAAGAACGGCAAAGAAAAACCGCTCGTCACACTGGAAGAGATTAACGCAGCCTTGTCCGGCAACAACCTGCCGTATAAGCCGGAATATTCCATCAAACCGCTGCGTACTTTGTCCGGCGCTTCACTGCCATGGGGTGACCGGAAAGTCATCCTGCTCTACGGCAAAGCAGGCAACGAACAAATCAGCGAAAACTACATGTTTTTCTATGACTTCGGAAAGAAACAGATTACCAACCTATTCCGTATTCCGGAACAGGGAGCTACCAACTACGATTTCTGCAAAGCCAACGGTTACCTGGCCTATACAGCCGGCGACCACCTGTACATTGCCCACCAGGGTGAAAACAGCCAGGCTGTCAGCCCGAAGAAAGACAATGAAAAACTGCATGACATCGTATACGGACAGGCCGTACACCGCAACGAATTCGGTATCTACAAAGGTACTTTCTGGAGCCCGAAAGGTACTTATCTGGCATTTTATCGCATGGACCAGAGTATGGTAACTGATTATCCGCAAGTAAATACCTCTACCCGCATCGCTACCTTCGAACCGGACAAATATCCGATGGCAGGTATGACCAGCCATCAGGTAACAGTAGGTGTTTATAACATAGCATCCGGCAAAACGGTATACCTGCAGGCAGGCGACCCGACCGACCGCTATTTCACCAACATCAGCTGGTCACCCGATGAAAAAAACATCTACGTCATTGAACTGAACCGCGACCAGAACCATGCACAACTGGTGCGTTACAATGCTGAAACCGGTGCGAAAGAAGCTGTTCTCTATGAAGAAACCCATCCGAAATACGTAGAACCTCAGCAACCGCTGATTTTCCTGCCATGGGACAGCAGTAAATTCCTGTATCAAAGCCAACGGGACGGTTTCAACCATCTGTATCTGTTCGATACAGCATCCGAAATCACTCCGGTTGAAAAAGAAGCAAAAGCAGGAGGAACCTACAAGGAATCACTCAAAGTGACTCCATTGACCCAAGGCGACTGGCTGGTACAGCAGGTATTGGGATTCAATCCGGCCAAGAAACAGGTCATCATCGGAAGTACGGAAATCTCTCCGTTACAAACCAATATCTTCACCGTCAATGTAAACGACGGGAAACGTACCTTAATCGGCAAGGAAGACGGTATGCACTACGCCCAGTTATCAGCCAGTGGTACTTATGTGATAGACAACTTCAATTCGTTCAGTGTTCCACGTGAAATCAGCCTGTTGCCGACCAACGGAAAAAAGGGTACCGTACTGCTGACCGCTACCGACCCGCTGATTGAAAACTACAACTTGCCGGAAATCACGCTGGGTACTTTGAAATCGGCTGATGGTAAGACAGACCTTTATTACCGTCTTATCAAACCGGTCAACTTCGATCCAAATAAAAAATATCCGGCCATCATTTATGTATACGGTGGCCCGCATGCCCAACTGATTCATAACAACCGCTTCTACGATGCCCGTGGATGGGACCTGTACATGGCTCAAAAAGGATATGTCATGCTTACGGTAGACAGCCGTGGCAGCGATAACCGCGGATTGAACTTCGAGAACTGCACCTTCCGCCACCTGGGTGAAGAAGAAATGAAAGACCAGGTAGAAGGAGCCAAATTCCTGCAATCGCTACCTTATGTAGATGCAGACAAAATCGGCGTACACGGTTGGAGCTTTGGAGGCTTCATGACCACTAACCTGATGCTGACTTATCCGGAAATCTTCAAGGTAGGAGTAGCCGGCGGTCCGGTTATTGACTGGCACCTGTACGAAGTAATGTACGGCGAACGTTATATGGACAGTCCGCAAGACAATCCGGAAGGTTATAAAAAATCTAATCTCCGCGAAAAGGCCGGTAACCTGAAAGGCCGTCTGCAGGTCATCATCGGTGGAACAGACCCGACGTGTGTACCGCAGCACACCTATACTTTCCTGCGCGCCTGCATCGAAGCCGGTACCCATCCGGACCTGTTCATTTATCCGGAAGACGGACACAACATGATGGGAAGAGATCGGGTACACCTGCATGAACATATCACCCGTTATTTTGAAGATTACCTGAAATAAACCAATTAAACCTTTACAACGATATGAAGCTTTTATTATTAGGTTCAGGTGGACGCGAACATGCCTTGGCATGGAAAATCGCCCAAAGCCCGAAAATCGAAAAATTATACATCGCTCCGGGAAATGCCGGAACACGTGAAGTAGGCGAAAACGTAGCCATTAAAGCCGACGACTTCGATGCCATCAAACAGCTGGTACTAGAAAAAGGCATCGACATGGTAGTAGTAGGGCCGGAAGACCCGCTGGTAAAAGGCATTTATGACTATTTCAAGAACGACGAAGCGCTGAAGGCCATTCCGGTCATCGGTCCGTCAAAAGCCGGAGCCGTACTGGAAGGTAGCAAGGAATTTGCCAAAGGCTTCATGCAACGTCATCATATTCCGACAGCCGGTTACAAAAGTATAACCGCCGCAAATCTGGAAGAAGGACTGGCTTTCCTGGAAACACTGGAAGCTCCATACGTACTGAAAGCTGACGGTTTGTGTGCCGGAAAAGGCGTACTGATTCTGCCAACTCTGGAAGAAGCCAAGAAAGAACTGAAGGAAATGCTGGGTGGTATGTTCGGCAACGCCTCATCGACCGTAGTCATCGAAGAGTTCCTGAGTGGTATCGAATGCTCTGTATTCGTGCTCACCGACGGAAAAGACTACAAGATTCTACCGGAAGCAAAGGACTATAAGCGTATTGGCGAAGGCGATAAAGGGTTGAACACAGGTGGTATGGGTTCCGTATCTCCGGTTCCGTTTGCCGATGCTGACTGGATGAAAAAGGTGGAAGACCGCATCATCCGTCCGACTGTAGAAGGACTGGCTGCCGAAGGTATCGACTACAAGGGTTTCATTTTCTTCGGCCTCATCAATGTAAAAGGTAATCCGATGGTCATCGAATACAACGTACGCATGGGAGACCCGGAAACAGAAAGTGTCATGCTACGTATCAAGAGCGACCTGGTAGACCTTTTCGAAGGAGTTGCCGCCGGTAACCTGGCTGAGAAATCTCTCGAAATAGACCCGCGTTCTGCTGTTTGCGTCATGCTGGTATCGGGCGGTTATCCGGAAGCCTACGAGAAAGGATTCCCGATGACAGGTATCGAAGAAGCAAAAGCAGGTGGCAGTATTGTTTTCCACGCAGGAACAGCCTTAAAGGACAATCAGGTAGTTACCAGCGGTGGACGCGTCATTGCTGTCAGCTCTTACGGAACCAATAAGGAAGAAGCCTTGGCTCTGTCATTCGAAAATGCCGGAAAAATTCACTTCGAAAAGAAGTATTTCCGTTCCGACATCGGATTCGATCTGTAACCAATCAAGAGAACTATGTCTGTAAAAAACAGATTCCAATATCAGATAGCAACGGGTAGAATGACTCTTCCCGTTGCTATTCTTTTGTCATTGGTGTTCTGCGGAATCTCCTATCAGGGTTGGGAAAGCCTGTATGCGTGGCTTATCTGTGCCTGCGTCACCTACCTGATTATTGAGTTGAACACCACCTTTGCCCTGATACGGACACGTACTACCCTCCCCTCTTCCTTTTTTCTGGTCTGTTTTTCCGTCTGTCCGTTCCTACATACTTTCGGAACCGAAACCTTTCTGCCGCTATTATTCATCGGGATGCTTTTCTCGCTGTTCAAAAGCTTCGAATCACCTTATGCATCGACTACCATTTATCATGCCTTCTGCTGTGTTGGTATCATCGGAATCATCATTCCACAGACACTTTACCTGACCCCTGTCCTGTATCTGCTGATGATTCAACTCCGCTCCCTGAATCCACGTACCTTTTTTGCCGGTTTATTGGGACTGCTAACTCCTTACTGGTTGGGAGGTTGTTACCTTCTCTACAAAGGCAACTGGCTGGAAACGACCCAAAAATTCTACCAACAGCTGATACCAGCTATACCCAATTATCACCTGCTAGGATGGGACCAATACCTCTCGTTAGGAATCTTGCTGGTCATCACCCTTCTTTGTACGGCACAAAGCTTGACTCAAACCTATCAGGATAAGGTACAGACCCGTATTCTGTTACGGACACTCATGGCACTGGAAATTATTATCATTGCTTTCATTCTGTTACTTCCTGCCTCTTTCAACGGACTGTTCCCAATATTGCTGATATGTAGCTCAGTATTTTTCGGACATTTCTTTGCACTGGTATTCAATCGATTCACACAAATCAGTCTGTGGATTATCTTCATACTTTTAGGAATCATGACACTTTTCAATGTATGGATGCATTTTTACATTATCTGACGGAATGGGGGTACATCGGTATGTTCATTTCCGCCTTTCTGGCAGGAACCATCCTGCCCTTCAGCTCAGAAGCCGTATTACTGGCCTGCATCGGACTGGGACTGGACCCGATATGGTCTACCCTCTCCACCACTGCCGGAAACGCTTTGGGTGGACTGACCTGCTACTGGATAGGACATTTGGGCAAAATGGAATGGATAGAAAAATACTTAAAAGTAGACAAGAAACAGCTGGATAAGGCTGCACGCTTCATTCACGGGAAAGGAGCGTGGATGGCTTTATTCTCTTTTTTACCCGTCATTGGCGACGCTATCCTTATCGTACTCGGACTGATGCGGGCACATATAGGTATTGTCACCGTCTCTATGACCTTAGGCAAACTGGCACGGTATGTCCTGCTGGTAGCCGCTGCTCTGGGACTTATTCATCTATTCTAACCTTTTCTTCAACAACAGAACTTCTATGATTCAAATTGAACAGACAGCCGACGGCAGTCAAACACTCTTCGTTCCGGAACTGAACGAACACTATCACTCAGTAAAAGGAGCTTTGACAGAATCAGAACATATCTTTATCCGCATGGGACTGGAACATAGTAGCGCAGAAAGCCCTCATATTCTGGAAATCGGATTTGGCACAGGCCTGAACGCTTTTCTGACTCTATTGGCTGCAGACAAAATGCAGAAATCTATCCATTATACTACCTTGGAACGTTATCCGGTCAGTCAGGAACTTATCCGACAACTGACCTACCCCGAACTTATCTGTCCGGAAAGAGCCACTGATTTTCAGGCCCTACACCAAGCTAACTGGAATACAGATGTCCGACAGACTCCTTATTTTACTCTTTACAAAGTAGAAACTGACTTTACCTCGTATACCTTTCCCAATACCTACGATGTGATTTACTTCGATGCCTTCGCACCGGAAAAGCAACCGGAAATGTGGACCCAACCTCTATTCGATACCTTATACAGACAACTGAACTCTCAAGGTATTCTGACTACTTATTGTGCCAAAGGAGCAGTAAGACGTATGCTGCAGGCGGCAGGGTTTACAGTAGAACGTCTGCCTGGCCCTCCGGGAGGCAAACGGGAAATCCTACGGGCTACTAAAGAAAAAAAATGACAGAAGAACAAACTACAACATTTGTTCTTCTGTCAGAATACAAGTGCTTCTTTCTAAAAGCTCAGTTTAATGAATTTGTTCTCCCAAGGAGCGAACTGAACGGAAGCTTTTCTTTTCAATGGAGCACCTACCACATCACATTCAGTAATCCGTGATATATTGATTTTTCCTGCTTCCACTTCAAAACGGGCAGGCTTACCATCTACTTCACGAAGCTGCAACATAACAGCTCGTTCTCCTTCTACCGGCTTCATATTCACCAGCAACAGATTCTCTGGAAGAATACGGAACAACGAAGCAGGCTGTAAGGGAGTACCTTTTTCATGACCGGCAGGTAAAACTCGTGTCAGGAACGGAATCCGGTTCTCCCAAGCAAAACGGGTAGCATATTGATTACTTGCGTTTGTATCAGAGCTAATGAAATAACTCCACTGAATTTCTCCCATCTGATCGGCATTGAAATTGGTAACCCAATAGTTATTCATCGGCCACGAATACATATTCGTTGACTGCGGAACTGCACCAGCCTGATAACGTCCGGTATTGATAGCCCCGAACTGCATCAACGGAATTTCCTGACTACCCATTACCACTTGTCCCTTATCACTACGGGCAGCGGCAAAATTCTGTACGGTATACCAGTCATTGGAAGAACCCGGAATCTGGTCTACACCCGCTTCAATTGTTCCTCCCGGTACATCCAGATGGATTTTTCCATCAGACATTTCGAACGGGAAAGAAATGTATACTGCTTCAGGATCAGTCACCGCCTTTTTGCGCAAACGATAAACTACTTCTATTTTTTTCTCCACCTTGAAAATCCGATATTCTACCATCAGATTATCCGGTTCCCGTCCGGCTACGGTTTCTCCCCGGAAACGATAAGTATCCCAGATATCACCCGATTCGAATGCCTCGAAACGAATACGTTCCGGACGACGACGCAGAAATTGAGGAGCCTTATACTGTTCCATCGGATGACGACTATCAATAATTTCATAAATAAACTCACCCATTTCCCATTCCGCATTCGGTGTCAGGATATCGCAGCCCAACTCTTTATCGTACAGTTGACTGATAGTACCTTTAGCAGGATTGAACGTTATCCGATACCAATTATTCTCCACTGTCTTATCTGGTAATTGAGACTGCCTTTCTTCAGTTTCAACCGGTTCATTCTTTAACCGGATATAATATTGTGCATACCCCAGTGCAGGAACATCCTTTACATACAGTGACCAATATGTACCGTCTGAACGACGTTCACCAGGTTGTGCCGGAATGATATTTCCTAGCGCATCTACAATCTCGAATGCCTTGTCACGGGGTAGAATCTGATGATCAATATAGGCTTTGGCAATGCCGCTGTATGTCCAGTTCAACGTATTGAACACGGCAATCGAAGGAACATCTGCCTTCGGAACATAGGCCTGCAACAATCCCATAACCTGTTCGCCCAACAACCCACAATGACGATAAGCCTCCCATGCATAAGATTGCTTCAGAGAACGCTGTTCCCAAGTCTCCACTCCATAAGGATTACGGACACTTTCGCTATATCCAAAAGTGTGTTCATCGTAAAACAGCAACGACTGATTGATAGCATCAATCTGTTCATTAGCATTTTCCGGAAGCTTTGCTCCCAACATTTTGGCAAATGACAAACCACCCTGATCGGCAATCACATTCGAATGAGTAACTCTTGAAATCGCCGCTTCTCTTGCTCCTGATGCAAAACCGTCTGTCCACCAGTCCGGCCAAGCTCCACGGATAGTCTGAATCCTGTCCGCATAGTTTGTCTCTACTTTCTTAAACAACTCACTCGCTACCGCTGTACGCATTTTAGGCCATTCATATTTCTCATTCCAGCGCTTTACCATTTCACAGCTACGGGTAGAAGGAGGAGCATTGTCTGTAAAATATCCGGAATGCTGGGCAGCTACGATATCAAACGGATAATCCTTTGCTTCCATCTGATCCAGGTAATCAAGTACACGAGTTTCAAAGCGATTGAAATCACCTGTCTCAACTCCCCAGAAATTACCTTGATTATAGTGTTCGGCCCGATACGTCAGAATCTTCTTGCCTGAAGGAGATTCCCACCAGAAAACTGTAGGCTTATCGAAACAAATCAATGCCCGGTGGCCATGTGTTCCCATATTGACATACTTTACACCAGCATCTGCAAAATACTCACTGAAACACCAACCGATACCATTTACATCATTTTGCATGGCTACTTCTGCCCGTAGTCCGGCCTCCCGAAACTGTTTCAACGGGTATAAGGAAGCAGCCAATGTTTGTTCATCAGGTAACTCATCAAAATTCAGATACATGGTAGCAAGTTCAATGCGTCCCTCTTTCACCCGCTTCTTCAGACGGGAAACCTGTTCGGCCGGACGGCATTTCAAATACTCGCTTACCGCCCAGGCAATCTCGCATGTCCAGCGGAACTTGGCATCATCCGGATACTGATCGGTAGCATCACAATAATCCAAGGCGTAGTCAATGTAACGGAGATGTTCTGCCAGAATTTCCATCTGCGAACGTGTATACCCGATATCTGTATGGGTATGCTGTACCATATTAACCTGCCAATGACGTACAGGTTTCACTGTAACAGCAGACTGATGCGTATCACCGGCATATGAAACAGACAACGGTATCTGCTGTTCATTTTTGATTTCATCCAACTCAAACGAACAGATATTTTCTCCTTCAGACAACCGGATATTCTTAACCTGTCCGTTAAAGTTGACAGTCGCTTGAGTGGAAACTCCCTGATGTTCAATAATGACCTGTACTTCCTGTTTTAATCCACCGGCTGTTCTATACAAAGCAGGAACAGCCCGGGTTCTGATTGACTCAGAAGAAGCAGGCACTGCTGTAACCCATGCCAACAGACAAACAGCCACCTTTAAAAAATACTTGATGTTCATAGTTCTGAGAATTAAGATTAGACATTCTTTTTCCTTTTTTGCAGACGGAAAGATATCCATCCAAGATAGAGCAGGCACAAAAGTAACAAGGACAACCCTGCTACCTGTCCCAACGCATCCGACAATACACCCATCAGCGGAGTAATCAAAGCTCCACCAGAAACACCCATAATCATCAGAGCTGAAATTTCGTTATCACGTTCCGGCAAATGCTGCAAAGCATACGAAAAGATAATCGAAAATACGTTCGAACAAGCCAAGCCAACAATAACAACCAGAATAGAAATCCACAACAAGCTATCGGCCATCAGTAACAAGACAAAACCGATGACAGCAATTCCCATACAACATTGCATAAAACGGTCGGACGCAATCCTAGCCAACAGAAAGGCTCCGATAAATGCACCAATAGTACGAGCTGAAAAATAAAGGCTGCTTCCTAGTCCTGCTTCACTGACTGACATACCGGTCTTCTCTATCAACAATTTGGGAACTGTAGTATTCAAACCGACATCAATTCCGACAATGAAAAGAATTCCTAGAAACAACATTCCGATATAACGATCCTTAAACAGAGAGCATACCGTAGCAAAGGTAGATGTCTGTACTGTTTTCTTTCCTTCTTCATGTACTCCTACCAGCAGCCAGACAAGAGACAACAATGTTGTTGCAGCATAAACGGCAAATATCAATTTCCAATCGCCCCAAAAAGAAGCTGCAGCTCCTGCAATCAGTGGACCTAAGAAGGAAGAAACCGCTTTCAAAAACTGTCCCAAGGTCAAGACACTGGTTACTTTTCCAGGAGACACAACACTGGCCACCATCGGATTCAAAGAGACCTGCAGAATGGTATTCCCAATTCCCAATAAGGCAAAAGCCAGTAAAACACTAGTAAAATCATAGAAAAACAAGGGTAACAACATCGCCACAATAGTAATACCCAACGAAACCGCTACCGTATTTCGCCGACCAATCCGTCCCATCAACATACCAGCAGGAATTGAAAAGACAGCAAACCATAAGAATACCATCATCGGTATCAGATTGGCCAATGTATCCGACAAGCCGAAATCATGCTTGACATAGTTCGTCGAAATACCAACAACATCTACAAATCCCATCACAAAAAATCCGAACAGGATGGGCAAGATAGCGAACTTTATATCCGATTGCTTCATAACAGACAATTTAATATGAATCTTTGGGCTGAGTACCCATTTCTACTTCCAGAATACCACCTTCTGAAAATGCAGCAAAAGGCAGACTTGGTTCATGCAAAGATTTCCCATTCAACAAGTATTGCTGAACATAACCATTCTCCGGCATATTACCTTTTACTTGAATAACAAACTCTTTTCCGGAATAATATTTCGGATTCAGCTGAATTGTAATTTTATCAAATAAAGGAGCACCCAAGCCGAATGAAGGCTTCGAATCTGTAAGTCCTTTGACATCAAAAAGTCCCATTGAAGAAATTACATACCATGCCCCCAACTGTCCTTGGTCTTCATCCTGTCCATATCCATATCCGTGGATTCCGTCCGTTCCGTAGAACTCATTCAGGATAGCACGTACCCATTTCTGTGTGAGCGAAGGACGGCCAGCTTCATTGAATAACCATGAAATATGAAGGCAAGGCTGGTTGCCCTGATTGTACAATGTCTGCAAACCGGCAAAAGCTCCCACTTCTGTTCCACCGCTGAAAATCATCTTCTGCGAAACCGTAAAGATACTGTCAAGACGGGCATTGAAAACATCGGCACCAACTTTACCAACCAGTCCTTTTACATCATGCGGTACATAGAACGTATACTGCCAGGCATTCCCTTCCTGAAAACCACGCCATACCTGCATCGGATTGAAATTATCGACAAATTGTCCATCTTCTTTCTTCGGACGGATAAAGTTGGTTGATGGATCATACAGACGCTCCCATCCTTTGGACAAGTGCATCAACTGATTATAATGGGCAGAATCTCCTACCTGTTTAGCCCATTGAGCCACAGCCCAGGAACTGTACGAATATTCCAACGTATGAGAAGCCGAGAACATGAAAGTTTCATGATACCCTTCTCCTTCATCGGCATGAGGTACATAACCATATTTTACAAACTCTTTCGTATTAACCTTACCTGCTCCAAAAGGACGGTTCTCACCATCCAGTTCATTTTTCAGACAAGCTTCATAAGCTAACTTCGTATCAAAGTCACGAATACCACACTCGTAAGCACCGGCAATAATCGTCGGCAGCAGATTCGTTCCTACTCCAGATACATAACGGTTATTCGCCAATCCATCTGCCAGCCATCCGGCATCCTGGTAGGCTTGCAGATGACTGCTGATATAATCGGAAATATATTCCGGATAAGCCATAATCCAAAGCTGAGAAAGATTCCACTGAGCTCCCCAGGCAGCATCTGTATTATAGATGTTATGAACCGGCTTGCCATCCTTCATCTCCAATTGTCCTATCGAACCATCATTTTTCGGATAAGCACCATTGACATCGTTCGCCAATCCACGTCCCAACAACGCATGATACAGACCTGTATAGAACTTCACCTTATCTTCTTGCTTAGAAGTCTCCACCCGGATACGTCCTAAGTATTCTTCCCAAGTCCGATGTGCTTGTTCTTTTGCCTCATCAAAGGAAAGATCTTTTGCCTCAGCCTCTAAATTCAAGCGGGCATTCTCTACAGATGTATAAGACAAACCTATCTTAGCTGTTACAGAATCAGCCTCCGGGAAATCATAAGTCAAGTAAACACCGGCACCAATCCCTTTGAGTTCTCTTGCTCCCGGTTGTTGCTTCTCTCCCTGGAACGTACCAAACGATGATGGCTGTTTATCCAATACGGCCGAGAAATATAAAGGAACTTGCGCTCCCGGCTGGTACTTCTTGACATATTCCGGCAGGGTAATCACCCAACCTTCTACCCGTCCGTCTTCTGTATAAGAGACAAAAGCATCTGCTACGGCACCACTTTCTCCCTGACGATTTCCAATATCAAACAAAAGATGGTTTTCTGCTCCTTTCGGAAAATGAAAACGCTGATAAGCCACACGTGGAGTAGCGGTTACTTCTGCCCGTATCTGATAATCGTCCAACAATACTGAATAATAACCCGCCGTAGCCACTTCGTTCGCCCGATCAAAATGCGAGCGATATCCGGTTTTTATACTATCGGTGGGTAAGCCAGGAACAGTTATCAGTTTTCCGGTAGTAGGCATCAACACAATTCCCCCAACCTGAAATTCGTGTAAACAAGGAAAACCTTCAATCGAATTTTCCCGATAATCATAACCCGTAGCCTCCCAACCTGAAGCATTTCCCAAATGCCCATTCGTCGAAGGTCCTGGTTTAGCCATTCCAAACGGCATGGCACCCGGAGCAAAATGAAACCATCGGCAATGTGCGGTTCCGATACGCGGTTCTACATATTGTGTCAGCGACTCCTGTTCTCTCTTCTCGGAAGAAGTAGAAATACAAGACTGCAAAACAAATGAACACGCAATCAATATAGAATAATAAATCGATTTCATAGACATAGATTTTCTGTTAACATTCCAATCATTCTTTATCCAATTTCGCTAAAGCATATTGATAAGCACCTAAAGCAATGGAACGGCTTGCTCCTTGTTTGGAAATCGCCACACCAATACGCTTATAAGGATCATAATCCACCCTGCGGTTTGTTCCTGGTACTTGCACCTGAGTAACTTGCCCTTTCAGGAATTCCCGTAATTCATCCAGATTCTCCAGATTAAAAGGCTTCATCTGCAAGCGGGCAAACCGATTACCGTTCATCATACCTGTTGTACCCGACAATTCCCGCATCAATGCCGGAAGAATATACTTCGAAGCACCGGACAAACCGCCTCCTATCACTACTAATCCGTCAATCAATGTAACGGCAGAAGCAATGGCCTCGCCAGCCATTTCACCCAGTTCTTCAAAGGCTGTTATTGCGGCCTGCCGGTTACCCGGACGACAGCCTTCAGCGATATCGAATATATCTTTAGGAGTTAAATCACTAGTATCACCCGAATGTTCCTGATATACCCGTTTAACCGCCCGGATACTCACACTTTCCTCAACAATATAATCCGGATATTTTTTATTACGGAAACACCAGACATCACCACCGGTACCATTATCTCCTATCAACAGTTCATTGTTGATAACAACCCCGGCACCGAATCCGGTACCTAATGTAATTCCCAACAGGTTATGATATTGTTTACAACTACCTGCTTCCTTCAACTGACGGTTCACATCGGGCAAAACACCGGTAAGCGCTTCTCCATAAGCGAACAGACTACCGTCATTGTTGATGAATACAGGAATTCCGAAATGCTCCTGCAAGAACGGACCTAAAGCTACACCACCCCGGAAAGAAGGGAAATTGGGTAAATCTCCAATAATCCCTGCTTCATAATCGGCCGGTCCGGGAAAAGCAAAACTGATAGCCACAGGTTCTTCCGTCAATGCTTCTTTTACTTGACTAAATCCCTGCAATAAAACTCGTAAGCAAGCATCCAAATCATTCACTTCCGAACGCAGATGTACGGGCGTTACTATCTCTTCATTGTTACGGATTGCGGAAAATACCAGATTGGTTCCTCCTGCATCCAGTGTCATCACGATACGATTTTCTGTCTTCATGGCCTTTATTGTCTGAAACGTACATACGCTTTGATAGTTCCACATTCCTTCCCTTCCGAAGTTCCATACGGACGGATGGTATATTCTCCTACCGATGCCGGAACGATAAAGGTTTCCGCATAATGAACGACAAACGGCTCAAAGGCATTCGTCGGACTTTCCACGATCAGTTCATCACCTTCTACTACATTAAAGACATTCACACCATCATCGGTATGATGAGTGACCGGTTTGGTAAACCAATGACGACGGGTTTCGATGAATTCATTTTCGTGCAATCCTGTTCTTTCTTCCCGCCAGCCGTCTCCTTCGGCAACTGGTTTAACCTGGTTTACCAAATTGTCACGGGTAAATTCTGTCTGACGTTCCCACTGGATAACATGTGAGCCATGACCAATATTAATCGGACGAGGAAGACCGTCCAGTCCAAAACGTCCCCAATCCCACAACTTGAAGGTAAATATACTTGGTGTAGCACTGATCTCCAAGACCATGGCTCCGGCCCCGGAACAATGGATCGTTCCATTCGGAATCAGGAAATGATCGTGCTTCTTGGCCGGCCAGCGGTTCACATACTTTTCTGCCTCAAAAGGTTTTCCGGTATTCTGCGACTCCTGCAGGGCTCCGATCATTTCCTCCGGATTTACACCGGTCTTTAATCCTAAAAATACCGTAGCTCCTTCTTCCGCATCCAACAGGTAGTAACTTTCATCCTGTGTATAATAAATACCAAACGTATCACGAATATATTGTGTCGTAGGATGAACCTGCAAACTCAGGTTTCCACCACCAATTGTATCCAGGAAGTCAAAACGAATCGGGAAATCCTGTCCGAAACGAGATTCTACCGGACCACCCAGCAACGCGCGGGTCTGATGGAAGACCACATTATTGGAAGGCATCTCAAACAATTCTCCTTCTACATTCAGATACAAACTGTTTTCTTCGGGTACACAGTCGAAACACCAACCGTAATTAGCCGGTTCCGGATCCAATCCACAAACCCGTTTCATCCATTGTCCGCCCCACGGAGCTGGATCAAAGAACGGAACTACACGGAACGGCTGATGCGCAGTCTTAACCAAACCTGCCAACATCGTTTCTCCTGTAATCATTTTAGGTTGTTCCGGCATGTGTGTATCCAACCAATAATCTACCTTCGGCAGCAATTGTTTCTTCAACGTATCACAAACAATCCAGTCTACGAAATAACCTCTCTTATAATGATATGAAGCTCCTTCTGCCTTATCCTCTACGCCCAAGCCATTGATTTCATGACGACGGAAGCGAAGCTGTATTTCCCAACGGGCCATATCCACATATACCAGGATATCCGATTCGGGTGCTACAACGGCAGCTCCATGGCCATAAACCAAAACCAAACCTGTTGCCTGATTGATTTGCTGACGCACATCCGCTACTTTAGAAGCATCCAGGAAATCAGCATAGGTAAAATGCGCCCGGTATCCGAACAAACGGTCGTCCGTTACATAAGGATAAGTCATGGTTTCTATCTCCTTCACAGATTTGAATACAGACTGTGTATCCACCCATAAAGAAGGATTTAAGGCAGACAGTTCCCGTGTCAGTTCTTCATGATGAACTCCCTGATAACATTCCACGACAACGACTACCGACTTCTTACCAACCAACGATGCACAGCGACGGTTTATTTCATCCCGTACGGCCTGCCATCCTTTCCATAACTGACCGGCTATTCGAGTAGCCGGCTGCTTGTCATAATTGCTCTTTCGCATGATTATATCTTTTTTATTTGTTATCTATTTTTTCTTCTGCCCAATCATTCATCATCTCAATCGCTTTAGCCAATACTCCGGCAGAGCCTTTGAAATGTCCTGAACCGCTGGGAACGCCTCCCATACCATACCATTCAAAAAAGCCCTGGTTCTTGATGACCCGGTCAATCATCGGACGGATTTCATCGTAGGCTTCTTCTATAAAACCATTCGCAACCAACTGCTGAATCATACGCCCTCCGAACCAGATCCAGTCTCCACCGTTCTGGTAAACATAGGGTTTAGCCATCCCTCCCCGGAAAAAGCCTTCCGGATAAGTCGGATAAAGAGTTAATCCGATACTTGGCATACCCGACAAACGGACGTTCTCAAGCATCTGGGCATTGACCAAGGCAATTTCTTCCTTCGATAACAAGCCTGCTTCAATGGCAACGGCAGTTCCTCCATGATAATGAATCTGATTCTCATCGAATCCGGCAGGAATCGGAGACGGATCTATATACAGATGAGGTATAAACTTCTTTCGTTCGGCATCCCACAAGTGCTTTCGTACGTTTTGGGCAATCTGTTCACGGATGCCTTTCCACTTCTTCAGTAACGAGGCATCGTCTGTCATTTCCTGCAAATAATCCAAAGCGATCAGGAACATGGCATTATCATACACATCAATAGCCCGTGAAGAGAGTTCGTTCATGTCACAACCAAAATCATCATTCGGCTGTACATCTCCCCAATCGGCAGTCATGGCACCGAACAATAAGCCATACTGCTCGCTATAACGTTCCCGCATCAGATAATCTACCATATCATCCATCCGTTCCAATACGGTTCTTCCGGCCACACTTTCCTGTAAAATCGAAGCATCGCCGGTCTTACGGATGTACTTTCCCACAATCTGAATCAGGGAAGATTCCTGATCGGTCTCGACGGTATTCTTGAATCCCACATGGTCTGGTGCCGCATCCGCATAATACGGATGATTATCATACCAGGTAAAATCCGGTTTCAGCACATACCCGTCTATCATCTCATCATTCGGCTGCTGAAGGGCAAAGAACAACAGGATAGCATTCCGTATATCCGTCTGATTCGTTTCCTCACAAGCCACTTCAATGAAGGTATTCATATCCCTGGCCCAAATCTGGGAATAACCGCTACCTGCATTGAATCCCTGAGCGATGACAGAACGTGCCATACTATCAACTTGATGAAAAGTCGAATCATTCAATATTGTCTCTGCCAACTGTTGCTGCGGATCAGATTTTGTGCAGGAAAAAAAAGCCGCACACCCCAAAAGCAATATTCCTAACTGTTTCTTCATCTTATCCTCTTTTTTCTGCAAAAGTAGCATCCGAAACCCAAAACAAACATTATCTTTGTTTCGAATTACTTATACTATCTTACGATTATCGGCCATGATAAAAATAAAGGAAGGATTCAAGGGAGAAAGATTCGCTACCCTACCCGAAGGTATCCTGCAAGAATATAGTCGGAATCCATTAGTCAGAAACCTATACATCCGGAAAATGGGATTCTTTCCGCATGTAAAGTACCATTATGTACAAAAAGAAAAAGGTTGCAACTATGCCATGCTTATCTATTGTACAGGAGGAAAAGGTTGGTACACTATCGGAGGAAAGACCCACGAAATCAACGAGAACCAGTATATTATTCTTCCTTCCCGTGTCCCCTACTCGTTTGGCGCACACGATGAAGACCCATGGACTATCTATTGGATTCATTTCAAAGGTATACTGGCAGACCGGTTCGTACCGTCAAATCATACTCCCCGTAATATTCTTCCTGGTGACTATTCCCGTCTACAGGACCGACTGAACCTGTTCGAAGAAATCTATCACAGTTTTTCGATGGGATATACCTTGGAGAATCTTATCTATTCTTCGATGTGTCTATACCAGTTTCTGGCTTCGTTTCTTTATTTAGACCAATATCGGTCCATCAATCTGCCTACCCATAAAGAATACCTGCTCTTATCGGCCAAAGCGGTCCACTATATGCAGGAAAACATCCATCAGAATCTGACACTGGAACAGATAGCCGGATATTTCAAATATTCACCCTCTCATTTCTGTACCTTGTTCCAGAAAGAGACAGGTGTCTCTCCCATCAATTACTACATCCGGTTGAAAATGCAGAAGGCCTGCCAATATCTGGAAATGACTCACAATAAAATTTATGAAGTGGCTACCCTGCTAGGATTCGAAGAACCTGCTTACTTTACCCGAATGTTCACAAAAATCATCGGAATGACACCAACTCAATACAGGAAGCAGGAATCTTCGGTTCATCAGGATGAACTAAAATAAAGTTCTTCTCAGGTCATAAAACAGTAATCGCTACAGCATACGGATAAACCGCATAGCTGTAGCGAACTGATTATAAACTTCCGTATAAACAAAAACGGAAAATAATTATCTAAAGATTATTTGAACAGCAGAGGTACAAATTCTGTCAAGTATATACGCCAGTTTTTCCAAATATGTCCACCGTCTGTTTCCATATATGTATATTTATAGCCATTATTGTCTAGTATCTTCCGGAAATCCATGTTATCCTTATACAAGAAATCCGTCTTACCGATACCTATCCAATACAATTTCGGAGCATTTTTGAACTGTACAGCCAATTTATCTTCCAGATTCTCGTATACATCCGAGGTAACTCCTTTATTTACCTGCTTGCTGGTAGCTGCGGAGAAAAGTCCTACATAACCGAACTTGTTCGGATAATAAGCTGAAATATACAGCGAATGGAATCCACCCATTGACAGACCAGCGATGGCACGATGATTCTTATCTGTATAAACACGGTAGTTCTTTTCGATATATTTCATTACATCAGGAAATGCCTTCTCGATAGCTCCATCCATAGTTTTCGGATTCATGAACGAAGGTTTCACCATGCTGTTTGGTGCTTCACCCGGAGCAGCTTCCTGTGCGCCGTTTCCGTTCGGCATCACCACAATCATCGGTTCCGCTTTTCCCTGTGCAATCAAGTTATCCAGAATCTGTGCGGCACGTCCCAGTTCTGTCCACGCATTCTCGTCACCACCAGCTCCATGCAACAGATAAAGTACCGGATATTTCTTTTTGCTGCTTTCATAGCCGGCAGGTGTATATACCGTCATTCTACGGGCTTCCATACCTAATCCCGGACTGCTGTACCATACCTTTGACACTGTTCCATGAGGAACTTCCTGAACCATATAATTATCGGCCTGTCCGCCCCCAATCAGAAAGATATTGGTCATGGTAGCAATATCGCGGTTCTGATACACATTGTTCGGATCCGGCATCTTCAAGTCATTCACATATAGTGAATAGCTGTAAAGCTCGCTGGGCAATACTGTAGAAGTATATTCCCACACTCCATTCTTTCCTTCCTTAAAAGCAGCTCTACTGGGTACTTCCTGTGGGCCAAATGGGGTATCTATCTTCGTTGGAGGAAGAAAATCTCCTTCAATTTCCACTTTCGAAGCTTTTGGTGCATGTATACGGAAAGTAACAGTCTTATCTTCATTTATCTGAGGTGAAACCAGATTCGTACCTCCCCAAAGTGCCTGTTGGGCATAAGACCCTAAACTCAACAAAAAGGCACTAGCAAATAACGTCAACTTTTTCATAATGAGTTTTTTTAAAATTACACATATCTTTTTCTTACCATCCTGGATTCTGTTCCATGTTCGTATTCAACATGATTTCTTTCTCAGGAATAGGCAAAAGTAAGTTTTTTTCTTTAAAACCGGCCTGGCTATTGGTAAATCCGTCAGCATTTACTGTAGGAACTCCGTTCTGCATCATGAGAGAAGGAACACTCTTCCCCTGATTAGCCAACACGTCAGTATCTCCCCAACGAACCAAATCCTGGAAGCGGACAGATTCCATACATAACTCCAATCTCTTTTCTACCTTGATATCATCAAGTGTCACATTGTTCTTGCCAGGCAGTTGAGCACGTGTTCTGATTTGATTTACGTAATCATCAGCCTTATCCTGCCCGCTGCCAGCCATCACATGAGCTTCGGCAGCCATCAACAGCACTTCCGCATAACGCATAAACTTCACATTGATATACTGATAGAACTGCAGACCCGGATTATCAAACATACAGTCAACCTTCAATGCACGATATTTCCAGGAGAAATATCCGGCATTACCAGGCATATTCTGTCCGTCACGAACAGTAATTCCTAACGCTTTCAACTGGTCGTAAGTAATTACTGATTTATTCAAACGATATCCGTCCTCACCTTCTTCATCAACAAAAGCCTGATACAGTTCCTTTGTCGGATTACCGAATCCATAACAACCTTGTGAGAAAGCAGAAGCCTGTTCAGAGAAATCCATCATCGAAGAACGCCATCCCAACATACAGTACAGCTGAGTAAACTGGTTCCACATCTGTTCAGGATCATTTCTCATCTGTCCTTCCAGAATAGATTCGCAGCAATTGTTAGCCTCTACATGCTGTAAACCTTCCAAATTCGGATACAGCGCATATTTACCGGATTCTATCACCTTATCCAGTATAGCTGCAGCCTCAGCATATTTTCCCTGGAACAGATAAGCCTTTCCCAGATAAGACATCGCTGCTTCTTTCGTTACACGGATATTGCCTGTATTGTCGTTTACATCCGTTTTGGATGGTAGGTCGCTGGCACCGTTTACATCGCCGATAGCAGCATTCAAGTCGCTTTCAACAAATGCCCACAATGTCTCTTTTGGTGTATTTCCCAAGTGATATTCATCCGGAGTAAGCAGATGGTCTACCATCGGAACATTACCAAAAAGAGTAATCAAATCAATGTAAGCAAAAGCGCGGAAAAATTTGGCTTCAGCAATTGCCCTACGTTTTACTTCTGTATCGGGTGTTACCTTATCAATAATCAGGTTTGCATTATATACTATTGTGTACAAACCGGAATACAGACTGGAAATCATCCCATGATCCGATCCGAAAGTATATTCGTTCAGACGTTCCATATCAGAGTTATCACCTCGCGAACCACCACCGGTATACATATCGTCCGACAGAAGATTCTTGACAAAGAACCAGTTGTAATGCTGGGAACGGAAAGCTACATATAAAGCCGACGCCGCAGATTCTACTTGATCATCCGTCTGATAATAGGTTTCCTGGCTACCTACATCTCCATGCTTTCCAATATTCAGACGGTCTTCACATCCTGTAAGGCTGGCAAGACATAAAAGTCCGGCCATCATATATAATCTATTTTTCTTTTTCATAATAATTCTGATTTAAAATTCAACATTGAAGCCTAACATCACTTTCTTTGAAGTAGGGTAAGTACCCATATCAATACCCATACCAGAAGTATCGCTGGCAGAAGCTTCCGGATCAAATCCGTCATACTTGGTGAAAGTAAAGAAGTCTTCCAAAGAAACATACAATCTCATGTTCTGGATGAATGCTTTCTTAGTCCAAGCCTTCGGCAATGTGTATCCCAATTGAATCTGTTTAATCTTGAAATAAGAACCATCGAATACCATAGCATCAGAAACCAGATATTTATCCATCGAAGTAGCATTTGCTCTAGGTACAGAAGCCTGTGTATGGTCAGGAGTCCAACGGTCATCATAGAAGAATTTCTTCATCTTGTTTGCCGAGATATGGTCTGAACGGGTAGCACAGTTGAAGATATCGTTTCCGTACGAGCCACTGCCAAATACAGTCAGATCCAGACCTTTCCAGGCCGCTGTCAGTGTAATACCGTAAGTGAAATCAGGAATAGCATCGCCTATATAAGTCTTATCGTTTTCATTTACAGTTCCGTCACCGTCAATATCTTCGAATACAGGCTCTCCGGTTGCAGGATCTACACCTTCGTATTTATAACCACGGAAATAGTATACCGGATAACCTTCTTCAAAATAAGTAATTGTACTGGTATGGAAAGTTGTTCCTGCCAAACGGGTCAAAGAAGGATCCAAGTAAGTAACCTTATTCTTTAAGGTAGCCAGATTTCCCTTAATACTGTAATTGAAATCACCGATGTTGTCTCTCCATCCCAATTCAAATTCAAAACCTTTATTACTTACATTACCGGCATTAATCGGCGAAGTGGTACCACCGATAATCAAGGAAGGAGTAGTTCCTGTTACCAGCAAATCTTTCGTTTTCTTATTGAACCAGTCAATAGAGAAAGTCAGGCGGTCATTAAAGAAACGAGCGTCCAGACCGATGTTCAGCTGTTCGGAAGTTTCCCACCTCAAATCATCGTTACCCAAACTGTTCGGACGTACAGCAGTAACATAAGTATTACCTGGAACAAACGGATAATAGCCGGAATTATTCATGGTCGTACCGTATGCATAACTGCCTAAGGCAGCCAGACTACCGTTCTGACCCCAGCTGGCACGCAGTTTCATGTTTGAAACAACATCTTTCAGCGGTTCGAAGAAATTTTCTTCAGAAATTGTCCAACCGGCAGATACTGCAGGAAAATATCCCCAACGTCCACTGGCAGGCAGATAAGCCAAGTCGGCAGCATCGGCACGGAGAGAAGCCTGTAACATATACTTGCCTGCAAAATCATATCCGATACGTCCGAAGTAAGAATATTTGGCTGTACGGGTCTTTTCACCGGTAATGCTCTTCGAAGCAGAAGGACTGCCATAGCTCAGATACCAGAAAGAAGGATCTCTACCCAACAACGCATCGGCACCGTTTGCGCTATAGCCTGCTGTAATATAATCGTATGTAGATTCCTGATAAGACATACCCAACATAGCTGTAATGGTATGTTCGTTGAATGTCTTGATATAGTTCGCGAAGTTTTCCCACTGCCAATAAATGGTTGTACTTGATGTGCCACTCTGTGAAATGAAATTATTGTTCTGTACAGAGTTTCCATAATACGGCAAGTTCGTTGTAGAAGAACGGGTACCTGACAGACGGTATCCGAAACGAGAAGTAATCACCAATCCGTCAAGCGGTTTCAATTCTCCATATACAGATCCGTTGACATTAAATCCGCTGTTTTTCGGAGCCGTATTGTCTCTCATAATCATCGGATGATAATTCTCTGATTCTACAAATTTAGAAACAGCATAATAGTTTCCGTTTTCATCAGTAAGCAGTGTCTGTCCGTTGTTCAGCGCGGCTATCATATTGTCCGGCAGGTTTCCCGGAGCGTAAGTATCCGGAGTCAATGGGTCAAGTTCCATCACAGCCTGGAAGAAACTGCCGTAAGCATTGTTCTGTGAAAGCTGACGGTAATTATACTTTTCAATCTGATTGGTAGTACCAACTTTCAACCAATCCTTAATCTGATAATCCGCATTGATAGAACCGGTCAGACGTTTATAGAAGTCTGCATTGCCTTTTACAATACCGTCATTGTTCAAATAAGACATAGACAAATAATAGCTACCCTTTTCATTTCCGTTAGAGAAAGAAAGGTTATGTTTCTGTATGATACCTTTTCCGAATACCACATCTGCCCAGTTGGTATCTGTCACACCATCCCAGTCGTTAGCAAACTTACTGGCATCAAACACATTTCCTTCTATCATGTAATTCTTATATTCTTCAGCATTCAGTAATGTCGGAATCTTCCCTACAGACTGAATGGTATACTGGAAGTCATAATTGATTTTTCCCTGTCCTTTGGTTCCTTTCTTGGTAGAAATCAATACGACACCGTTACCAGCCTCAGCACCATAGATAGCAGCTGAAGCGGCATCCTTCAACACTTCAATGGAAGCGATGTCATTCGGGTCAAGACCTGAAATATCAGACAAACGGACACCATCCACTACATACAACGGGTTGGATGAAACGTTAGAAGAGAAACCACGTACACGTACCGTAGGAGAAGCACCCGGAGCAGCAGAAGAAGAAATGATCTGCACACCAGCCGTCTTACCTTGCAGAGCAGCCTGTGGATTGGCAACCGAACGGTTTTCCAAATCTTCTGTCTTTACCTGAGAAATGGCACCCGTTACCGAACTTTTCTTCTGTACACCATAACCTACTACCACCACTTCACTCAAAGTCTTGGAATCTTCCTTCAGATTCACATTCAGAGTTTCACCTGAAACGACTATTTCCTGTGTCACATAACCGATGTAAGAAAAGACCAATGTCTTACCTTTGGCCACATTCAGTGAATAGTTACCATCGAAATCTGTAATGGTTCCGTTGGTTGTACCTTTTTCAAGCACACTGACTCCAATCATAGGCTCTTTTGTACCAGCGTCAAGCACTTGTCCTCGTACCGCAACCTGCTGTGCGGATACCACATGTGCCATGCATACAAACATCGCACACAGGATCTGTTTGATCCAATTCATTTTCTGTGTCATTTTCATATATTAGTAATTTAGAATTAAAAGCCGCGTACAGGAAATTCTGCAACGAACTGCATCAGTTGCGTATCAGGATTAGATTTCAATTCGCATGTATTATTGAAAATCATCAAGGCACCATTCTCCTTGGTGTAAGGCGTCCATTCCGGAAGTCCCGCTACATTCGGATTTCCAGTCCTGGCAAACTGAATCCAGGCACTGCTCATCTTATCGGCCAATGCCTGCGCCTCTTTTCCACCACCGGTCATCGCCGCACTACGGGCGATATTATCGAACACAAAAGGTATTTCCATACAGTGTGTAGAACGTAAAATACCATCCAAGGCCGGAGATTCCCATGCAAACTGATACATGTATACCGGTGCTCCTTGAGCTGCCGATTTCCAATTGCCCTGTTCGATAGCATTCGGACGGAAAATCCGGTCTACATCCAATATATCTTTGGGTTGACAACCCGGATAAGCCTTTTTGAACAAATCAATAAACTCATCCGTGCGTTTTCCAAATGTATCCTGCAACATTTTCTTAACCTGTTCCATGGTAGCATTACGGAATGCCGGAACATAGGTACTTGGACAGAATTCGTGCAAGGTAGTACCAATCATCATCGGAATATCTTTCGACATAGCGACAGAAGCCTCAGGCTGTTCCGGTAATACTACACCGTCTACCGTAGGAGCCCAACCGAATATAAATGCATGGATACCTTCTTTCTCCACTTCTTTTCTGACCTGAGCTACAGCCTTCTCACCGGCAGCCAACAACTCCTTATAAGGAATCTGGTTAATCTGATCGATATTATGCGATTTCAAACCCAGCATTTCTACTGTAGCTGCCCCGATACGACGCGAATAACTGCTTTCCATTGTACGAAGCATGGAACCGCTCTGTACAATAGCCTTATGGAATAACCCTTTAGCGGCAGGAGTAGCCAGTAATGTAGAAACTTTTCCTCCTCCACCGGACTGACCGAAGATGGTCACATTATCCGGGTCACCTCCAAAATTGGCGATATTGTTATGTACCCATTTCAATGCTGCCACCAGGTCCAGCAATCCGGCGTTACCACTTTGGGCATATTTTTCTCCATAAGCAGACAAATCAAGAAAGCCCAATACATTCAGACGGTGATTCAAGGTAACTACTACCACATCTCCCTTTCTGGCCAGGTTCGCTCCATCATAACCCGGTAATTCCTGTCCGGAACCAGCACTGTAACCACCGCCATGAAGCCATACCATTACCGGACGTTTCTGCTGTTTGTCCAATCCTTTTGTCCAGATATTCACCCGCAGGCAGTCTTCTCCCGGATATCCGTCATCCCAATCGAAAGCAAAAGCTATTTCATCCGATCTCCATCCTGCCCGTTCTGCCTGAGGACAAGTAGGTCCGTATGCTCTGGAACTTCTTACACCTTCCCATTTCTCTACAGGCACAGGAGGCATAAAGCGTTCGGCCGTAGCATAAGGGATACCTTTATATATATATACCCCATTGTCTATATATCCTGAAACCTTTCCCGCTTCTGTCTCAGCCACGGTTTTTGCCTCCGATGAAATCAACTCAGCCGCTGCTGAATGTTCATGCTTCTCTACATTCTGCTGAGTGCCGCTACACGCACTGTTCATCAGCAATACAGCCAACAATCCCGCTGCAACCAGATGTTTCTTCATATTCTTCACTCGTTTTAAGGTTAGACTTTCTGAATGCAATATTACAGAATTCATTTTCAGTAGGTTTTCATGCCTGTACAATTGATTTTCGCAGAAGTAAAAGAAGTTTTCTATTTGTTCAAAGGCTTATATTTATGTTCATTAAAGAACTTTTTGTGACTTTTTTCTGCATTTTTTGTCTTCCTTTTACAAAAGATGTTACCTTTGCAGAACTGGAAAAACACTTGGGACAAATACCTAAACTAATGATGCAAATGAAAGCTGTTGTTAACCTCCTGGCCCTCATTTTATGTCTCCTTTTAACCGGTTGCTCCACGAAAACGGAATCAAGGCCGGACAGTTCGGATGAAATGACCCGCATAGATTATTCCATTTCCAATCTGAAAGTACAGAGCATAGCCGAAGATCGGTTCGGTCATATCTGGATAGGTACTTTAAGAGGACTGAATAAATACAACGGCTATCAATACCAGCAATTCTTCCATTCCGACAATCCGAATTCATTAAGCTATAACGGTGTCAATACCCTTTACATGGACTCCCGGAAACGTTTATGGGTAGGTACACAAAGAGGCATCAATGTTTATCAGGACAATGATACCTTCAAGCAGTTCCTTCTGAAAGGAACCAACTGGAATATCCAGAAAATTCTGGAAAACGGCAAAGGAGATATCTATCTGGATGCCATGAGCCATCTGTATAAATACAATAACCAGACAGATGACTTTGATGTCGTTTTAACTTTACCGGAAGAAAAATCCGACCTCCTGACCCCACACTATTTTCTGGATCGGAAAGACCGGATATGGAGTGTAGAAGGAAATGAAATCCTGTGTTTTCATCCCGATACTTATAAAATCGTCAGCCGTCACTCCCTACCGTTTTCCGCAACTTTCTGCTTCCTGAATACGAACGGAGAATTATGGCTGTCGTCAGAACAGGGAATCTGTATCTTCAATATCCGGACAGAAGACTTCTCACCGTTACCGGCTCATCTGACAGACCATCCTTTATTCAAGGGAACCACAGTCTCCTTCATCCATTTCCACACCGAATCCGAAATTTACCTGGTTACCTCCAAAGGACTGTTCCTGTACAATGTCAATGAACAGAAAATGGTTCATCAGTCTGAAAGTTCCTTTCCCTATCAGGTCTCTGACTATCATGTCACTACCCTATTTACAGATTCACAAAAAAACTTATGGATAGGCACCTTCAACCAGGGAGCCATCATCCTATCCGACAGCAAAGACTATTTCAACCACAATAATATGGTAGACAAGTTCTTCCATAAGAAATTCATTTCAGGGCTTACAGCCGATAAGGCAGGCAGAATGGTAGCATTCGACCTGTTTTCTCATCTATATCTATACCAGTCAGAAAAACAAACAATCGAAACCATCAACGTACCATTTCCATTAGACAATACCTATTTGTCTTCCAACGGAATCCAGTCTGTCCTGTTCGACCAGAAAGGATACCTATGGATTCTATGTAACGAAAAGGACATCTATTGCTGTATCCTTCAGAACAATAACCTGCGTATCCAACACCGATTCCACCTACCCTATGTATGTTCAACCATGAAGAGTGACTCGAACGGAAATGTATTTGTATCCTGTTGGGAAGAATTTATCTATAAACTGTCGGCCGATAAAGATTCCTTTGAAGAAATAAAATACCTGGATCGTCAAGGGGCAAGAACCTTCATCTACTCACAAGATATTCTACCTATCAAAGGAGAAAAAGTCATTGTTTCTCCTTTCAATATGAATCTTTATCTATACGATGAGGTTTCGGGTGAAATCAATACTATTCCGTTCAAATCACAGGTAAAAGAAGGATTGGCCATTGTCAAATGCATGTTCCAGGATTCCGAAGGAAAAGTCTGGATAGGTACCCGTTCCAGTGGAGCATATACTCTTTCACCAGAACAGAAGACACTGACAAAAATACAAGGAATTTCCTGCGAAGATATCTGCAGTTTCGAAGAAGACCAGCAAGGAAATATCTGGATAAGTACCCTTTACGGCCTGTTTAAATACGATAAGACTGATACACGCATCACTGGATATTATGCATCCGACGGTATCGGAGGAAACCAGTTCTCACAGCATAGCTCCTGTAAGCTGCCGGATGGAACCCTCGTCTTTGGTGGAGCCCATGGCCTGACTTTTTTCAACCCTATCGACGTAGGACGGAAACAGCAGGTTCCCGTACTGTTTGAACAGTTGAAAGTATACAATGAATGGATACATCCCGTTCGTAAAGGAATCATCGACAAATCTTTGAATTTCAATCCCGACATCCGGCTGAACTACAATGAAAACAGTTTCAGTATCTCATATGCCGCATTGACCTTCACCAACTCGCAGAAAGTACATTACCAATACAAGATGGAGGGACATGACAAATATTGGATTGATGCCTCAAACAACCGTGAAGCCATTTATTCCAACCTGACCGCCGGAAACTATACCTTTAAAGTACGTATTTTCAGTAATGACAAAAGTATTGTCGAAACCGAAAACAGTATCCATATAGCCATTTCTCCTGCTCCCTGGCTCAGCTGGTGGGCATATCTCATCTATTCTGTGTTTATCTTAGGAATCATCCTGCTTGGTATCTATATCATCCAGAGAATCCGTAAGGAACACCTGAAAGCGCAATGGGCAGAAATGGAACGGGAACAGGAAGTACGCACCAATCAGATGCACCTGAGTTTCTTTACAAACATATCACACGAGTTCCGTACTCCACTCACCATGATAGCAGGCCCCATTGCCACACTTTGCCGGAAAAACAGCTTCAGTCAGGAAGAAACCAGGTTGCTGAAGCTGGTACAACGAAGCGTAAACAGAATGCTGAAATTGATTAACCAAATCATGGATTTGGGTAAACTGGAAGGAGACGCACTGCGGCTATACGTTACAAAAACAGACCTTACACAAGAAGTGCGTAATTACCTGGAAACAGTAAAAATCAATGCCGATGAAAAAAAGATTACACTTGCCTACGACAACATGCCTGCCAATTTATCTGCATGGATAGATACAGACAAACTGGAAAAAATTCTGGCCAATCTTTTATCGAATGCCTTGAAGTTCACCCCGTCAGGAGGACAGATAACCGTTTCTGTAGAAAAAATAAACCATGAACAGGCTTCGGCTTTATTCACCCTGAACGAAAATGACAGATTCAATCAGTACGTACTGCTTGAAGTGGCAGATACTGGCTGCGGCATTCCGGAAGAAAAGATGGAAAGTATCTTCCTGAAATACTATCAGATAAACAGTGACAAACAAGCTGTCTACAATTGCGGTACAGGTATCGGACTGTATTTTGTACGCCGGCTCGTATGGTTGCACCATGGCTACATCAAAGTAAAGAATGCCGTTCCTCATGGAGCGGTCTTCACAGTCCTGCTTCCTGTAGACGATGAAGCCTATCCGGAAAACGAACGGCAATCTACAGCACAAGTTCCTGTCTTCGAATCCATAGCCATGACAGATGAAACAGAAAAACCGGAGAACGAAACAGATACAGATACAGAAAAACCCGTATTACTGATAGTGGAAGATGACAACGAACTCTCCGCTTATCTGAAACTGCTGTTCAGCCGAAGTTATCACATTGTTCACCGATACGATGCCGACAGTGCTTTTTCCGAACTGGAGAACATCAAGCCGGACCTGATTCTGAGTGATGTAGTCATGCCGGGAAAACTGGATGGCGTAGCTTTCTGCAAGAAAATCAAGTCGGGAAATCATTTCTGCCACATTCCGGTAATTCTTCTGACTGCCAAAACAAGGATGGAAGAACAGATAGAAGGTCTGAAAGCCCAAGCAAACGCATACGTCACCAAGCCCTTTGACCCGGAATATCTGAAAGCACTGCTGGTTTCACAACTCAACAACAGAGACATGGCTCGCAACATTCTGGGTAACAGTACAGATACTACACAACTGGAAGAAGGTTCCATCAATCCGCAAGACAAAAAATTCATGGATGAACTGTATGCGTTGATGGAAAAGGAATTGTCGAATCCGGAACTGAATATCATCAAGATTACAGAAGTCATGAAGATAAGCCGTACCAAATTCTACTACAAACTGAAAGCATTGACGGGTGAAAATCCAAGTATATTCTTCCGGAACTATAAACTAAACCGTGCCGCCGAACTGATGGCAACCGGCAAATATACAATCTCGGAAATAGCTGATATGACCGGATTCAGCACCCTTTCATTTTTCTCTGCCAGTTTCAAGAAGAAATTCGGGGTACCGCCCAGTGAATATAAACATTAAGAAAGAAAACTGCCGTATCTGGTAGCGGACCTGAACAGCAAAAAAAGAGGGTGTGTCAAAATGTCGCATCCTCTTTTTCGTTATATATCATTGGTTTCTCA